>ENA-OQOA01000059-OQOA01000059.1-human-gut-metagenome-genome-assembly--contig:-NODE-59-length-63992-cov-5.906302_pt1 | contig 63992 bp, 64 predicted proteins | sample MGYA00242633_ERZ504888 | MGnify/ENA primary metagenome ERZ504888 (study PRJEB26092, sample SAMD00036372) | human gut metagenome | host: Homo sapiens | study: EMG produced TPA metagenomics assembly of...
AGCTGGAAGCATTGCTATTGATGAAGCACATTTTCCAGACAAAGTATTTAGAGAACAAATCATTGCAGAATTTGATAAAGACGGCGATAGTGTGTTATCTGTTGATGAAATATCAAAAGCCCAATTCTTAAACTTGCATGATATGAAAACGATATCTTCATTAGAGGGTATTCAATATCTAACAAATTTGCAGTCTTTAGATGTTTCTACGACTTCTGTTTCAGACTTAAGTCCGGTTAAAAACTCATCTTTAAAAAGATTAGATTGTCGTTCTTCAAAAGTAAGAAGCGTTGATTTAACACGTTATCCGAATTTGGAAGCTTTCGTTTGCGATAATACATCAATTAACAGTCTTGATGTATCTAAGAATGAAAAATTGAATACGTTATTTGCAGATAGTACCTCTATTTCCAATTTAGATGTAACAAACAATCCTAACTTAGAACAACTATCTTGTAGCAATACAGGATTAATGGAACTTGATGTCACACATAATCCGCAATTAGTCACTTTAGATATAGGAGATACAAAAGTAAAAACACTTGATATAAGTAAGAACCCTAATTTGAAACAACTATCATGTTATATGACAAATATAGCTGAATTAGATGTAACAAAAACACAAAACTGACACGCCTTTTTGTCATGATACAACTATTAAAAATTAGATTTAAGCAATAATTTAGAACTTGAAATGCTACGTTGCGGTGAAATTTTTGACAAGGGATAAGAGGTCTTGATATAAGTAAAACACAAAATTAAAAATTAATTTGCGATGATTTATACTGGTTAAATGTCGGAGAGAATAAAGTTCTTGAAAATAATCATGCTTTTGTAGGCAACGGTTATATTGATATTAAAGGGAATAAAATCGACTTAAAAAAGATGTTGAACAAGGAATAGATATTTCAAAAGTAAAAGTTACTGCAAATGGAACTTTAGATAAAGATACAGGAATTATAACGGTAGATGATGTAAAAAAACCAGTTACTTATGAGTATGATTGCGGTACTTATAAAGACGGAAACGTTGTTTTAAAAGTAGAATTATCGTTAAACTCACAAGGAGAAGATAATACAGCACCAACTATTTCTGCAAATGATGTTACATTGAATGTAGGCGATACTTTCGACCCATTGGCAAATGTAACAGCAACAGATAAAGAGGACGGAACTATCACTTTGACAAAAGATAATATTGTTGCAAATGATGTAGATACTTCTAAGGCTGGCACTTATCATGTAACTTTCCGTGTAGTAGATAAAAATGGTGCAATTACTGAAAAAACAATTACAGTTACCGTAAAAGAAAAAGTAACAAATAAACCTGTAAGTCCACAACAGCCACAGAAACCGAGCAAGCCAACTACTCCAACAAAGCCTAGCGGACAAAAGAACCCTGTAAAAACAGGTGATATGACAAACGTAGGATTGTTTACTTCTATGTTTGCTGGTTCAACCGGTGTATTAGCTGTTTTATTAACGACAAAAACATACCCAGGAGGACTTTTACATGACCCAAGTACATTTTACACTGAAAAGCGAAGAGATTCAAAGCATTATTGAATATTCTGTAAAGGATGACGTTTCTAAAAATATTTTAACAACGGTATTTAATCAACTAATGGAAAATCAACGAACAGAATATATTCAAGCAAAAGAATATGAACGAACAGAAAACCGACAAAGTCAACGAAATGGCTATTATGAGCGCAGCTTTACGACACGTGTAGGCACGCTAGAATTAAAAGTACCCAGAACACGTGATGGCCATTTTTCACCCACAGTGTTTGAACGTTATCAACGAAACGAAAAAGCCCTCATGGCTTCAATGTTGGAAATGTATGTATCAGGCGTTTCAACTCGTAAAGTATCAAAAATTGTGGAAGAACTTTGTGGTAAATCCGTCTCTAAGTCCTTCGTTTCTAGCTTAACAGAACAGCTAGAACCTATGGTTAACGAGTGGCAGAATCGTTTATTATCAGAAAAAAATTATCCTTACTTAATGACCGATGTACTCTATATAAAAGTACGAGAAGAAAATCGAGTACTCTCAAAAAGCTGTCATATAGCGATTGGAATAACCAAAGATGGCGACCGTGAAATTATCGGCTTCATGATTCAAAGTGGCGAAAGCGAAGAGACCTGGACAACATTTTTTGAATACCTAAAAGAACGCGGTTTACAAGGTACGGAACTCGTTATTTCTGATGCGCACAAAGGATTAGTCTCTGCCATTAGAAAATCCTTCACCAACGTAAGTTGGCAAAGATGCCAAGTTCACTTCCTAAGAAATATCTTTACCACCATTCCTAAAAAAAATTCAAAATCTTTCAGAGAAGCTGTTAAAGGAATTTTTAAGTTCACAGATATTAACTTAGCGCGTGAGGCTAAAAATCGATTGATTCATGATTATATCGATCAACCAAAATATTCAAAAGCTTGCGCATCATTGGATGATGGATTCGAAGACGCCTTTCAATATACCGTACAAGGAAATTCCCACAATCGACTAAAGAGTACCAATCTAATTGAACGACTGAATCAAGAAGTACGCAGAAGAGAAAAGATTATTCGCATCTTCCCCCAATCAAACATCAGCCAATCGCTTAATTGGAGCCGTTCTTATGGACCTACATGATGAATGGATTTATTCTTCAAGAAAATACATCAATTTTGATAAGTAGAAATGGTAAAAACATTGTATAGCATTTTACACAGGAGTCTGGACTTGACTCACTTCCTTTATTATTTTTCATTTTTTTAAACTATTTAATACTAATGTCTTTTATAATAGCTTTTCATATATTATATAATCAATCTTTATAAGTCCTTTTATAAATTTCTTTTCTACCATTTTCGATAAATTCCTGTTTAATATTTTTAATTCCATAAACAATAGTTTCAATAGGATAATATTCTTCAACTATATCTTGATATTCTTTTGCTTTCTCAATATCTATATTTCCATACATTCTTAATATATCTTCTCCAAAATTTGTTCCTATTTCTTCTTCACTATCTTCAAGTAAGTATATAAAATCACAATATTCATCTATAATTCCAGAATCTCCAAAATCAATTATTCCAGTTAATCTATTATTGCCATCTAACAATAGATGATTACAACTAAAATCATTATGGCATAAACACTTTTTACCCTCAAAAACTGTTGTTGCATTTAGTCTTTCCATAAAACTTTCTATATAATCTTTTTCTATATCAGTTAAATCATTATAAATAGTTTCACGCAACAATATATACTCTTCTAATACATTTTGTTTATTATCAATAGTACATTCACTAATATCTGTATAATCTAAACCGTGCATTTGTCTTAAAAAACTGGCAATATCTCGTTTTAACAAATTTTGTTCTTCTTCTGACATAGTAGAATAAATTTCTGGTGTTAAAAAAGTTCCTTTAATTTCTTTATAACCTAGTATAGATAATTCATCACTAATATACGAATATTCAATATTAGGAATTTTTACATTAGTTTCTAAATTTGTATTTAAAAAATTATATATTGCTTTTTCTTTTGCATAACCTTTTTTCTTATTAGTACTAAATTTTGTTTTAAAAATGTATTCATTATTAACTAAATATGCCACACTATCATAACCACTACCGATTATTTCAATACTATCTACTTTGAAATTATCAAAGTAATGCTCAATTAAATATTTCATTGCCTTAACATTTGTGGCATTATCATCATATCTATATTCCATTAAATAACAATCTTCTTTTTTGCCCTCGTGTAATTCATGTTCTGGCAAATCTTCAATAATTCTAAAACCAGATTTTTGGTATGCCCTTATTGCTCTTGGATTATTTTTATGAGGGTCTAAAATAACTGCATTAGCATTTCTTTCTTTTTTCAAAAATTCAAAAATCAATTTAATATATCTTGTACCAATTCCTTTACTCCAATAATTTGGCTCTCCTATAAATTGATCCATACCATAGACTATCTCATCAGTTTTTGGATAATGATAATCAGTATATAACTCATCATACATTTTATATATTTGTCCATATCCAATAGGAACATTGTTATATTCAATAATTACTCTAAAAAACTTCATCTTCCCAAGGCTCTGTATAATGTTTTTTTAATGATTCTAATGTATATTTTTTATCTCTACCACCATAAAATTCTAATACTCTTTCATCAGTTAACCATTTTAACATCAAAGGAAAATCATCATCTATTAAAGTTCTTATACATATTTCATTTTTCAACTATATTCATTTATTTATCACCTTTTTCATAATCATATACATATACTATTTCATCTTTATAATCATTTTTACCACCTAATTTTTCATATACATGGCAAGCTCTAGGATTACCTTTATCAGTTATTAAAAACATTTCAGAACAACCAATCTCTTTAGAATATTCCTTAATAAAAGATAATAATTTTGAACCATAACCTTTGTCTTGATAGTTAGGTAACATTCCTATTGAGTGTAAATAAAACATTGTTTTTCCATCAGGTCTTAAAAGTGTATAGCAATATGCAAATCCTATAATTTTATTATTTTCTTTAGCTATAAACCCAAATGAACTGGTATCATTAAGAAATCCTTTTAAATTATCAATATCAAAAACCATATTATCATCAATTAAAACTTCTTCCATAAACTCAGCCTGTATCATAGCTAAACAAATCGAGTTGTGTGTCCGTTTTTGGGCGTTCTGCTAGCTTGTTTAAAGTCTCTTGAATGAATGTATGTTCTAAGTCAAAAAACTCTGACAGCGCCTTTATATAGCTTTCTTTTTCTTCTTTTTTACTTTAATGATCGATAGCAACAATGATTTAACACTAGCAAGTTGAATGCCACCATTTCTTCCTGGTTTAATCTTAAAGAAAATTTCCTGATTCGCCTTCAGTACCTTCAGCAATTTATCTAATGTCCGCTCAGGAATGCCTAGCGCTTCTCTAATCTCTTTTTTAGTCGTCACCAAATAAGGCTTGTATACATCACTTTTTTCGCTAATATAAGCCATTAAATCTTCTTTCCATTCTGACAAATGAACACGTTGACGTTCACTTCTTTTTTCTTGAATTTAAACCACCCTTGACGGACAAATAAATCTTTACTGGTTAAATCACTTGATACCCAAGCTTTGCAAAGAATGGTAATGTATTCCCTATTAGCCCCTTGATAGTTTTCTGAATAGGCACTTCTAACAAGTTTAATCACTTCTTTTTCTTCTAAGGGTTGATCTAATCGATTATTAAACTCAAACATATTATATTCGCACGTTTCGATTGAATAGCCTGAACTAAAGTAGGCTAAAGAGAGGGTAAACATGACGTTATTACGCCCTATTAAACCCTTTTCTCCTGAAAAATTTCGTTTCGTGCAATAAGAGATTAAACCAGGGTTCATCTACTTGTTTTTTGTCCTTCTGTACCGCTTAAAACCGTTAGACTTGAACGAGTAAAGCCCTTATTATCTGTTTGTTTGAAAGACCAATCTTGCCATTCTTTGAAAGAATAACGGTAATTGGGATCAAAAAATTCTACATTGTCCGTTCTTGGTATACGAGCAATCCCAAAATGATTGCACGTTAGATCAACTGGCAAAGACTTTCCAAAATATTCTCGGATATTTTGCGAGATTATTTTGGCTGCTTTGACAGATTTAAATTCTGATTTTGAAGTCACATAAACTGGCGTTTCTAAAACAAAATATGCTTGATAACCTTTATCAGATTTGATAATTAACGTAGGCATAAAACCTAAATCAATAGCTGTTGTTAAAATATCGCTTGCTGAAATAGTTTCTTTTGCCGTGTGAATATCAAAATCAATAAAGAAGGTATTGATTTGTCTTAAATTGTTTTCAGAATGTCCTTTCGTGTATGAACGGTTTTCGTCTGCATACGTACCATAACGATAAACGTTTGGTGTCCAATGCGTAAATGTATCTTGATTTTCGTGAATCGCTTCTTCGGAAGTCAGAACAACGCCACGTCCGCCAATCATGCTTTTTTTTGAGCGATACGCAAAAATAGCCCCTTTGCTTTTACCTGGCTTGGTAGTGATTGAGCGAATTTTACTATTTTTAAATTTGTACTTTAACAAGCCGTCATGAAGCACAGTTTCTACAACAAAAGGGATATTCATTCAGCTGTTCTCCTTTCTTACGAAAATTAATTAGTTAGAAGCTACGATCAAAGTTGAATCACAACAAAAAAGGCAATCAACTAAGTTTTCTTAATTGATTGCCTGGTATCTTCTTAAAGACTTGAAATTCCCTCAAAAAACCCGATATAATGGGTTTACAGATATTTAAGTATCTGATTAATAAAGTAATTAAATACTTTACCAAATTTCGGGTCTCGACTTCTTTAATTGATTGGTGGTAATCAATTAAGGCTCGCAACTTATTTTCTTGGCGGAAAATAAGTTGGTCGTGGCTCTTTTTTTGTATTCTTTATTCAGTTCGTTGTTTCGTTATATCTAGTATACCGCTTTTAAAAAAATAAGCAACAATTTCGTTAAATATATTAACGACAATCATTGCTTCTCTTCTTCTATTTGCAACTCTACTTGTTCTAATTCATTAGGAATTAAGTCAATAACTAAGGTTGAGTTTGTCAATTCTGCAATTCGTTCCAATGTTTTTAATGTCGGATCTGATTTTCCTGATTCAATCAATGAATAATTTGATCTACTCATTTCTAATTCTTGGGAGAATTTTCTTTTGATTTGGTACCTCTCATCTTTTTAAGCTTTCTCTAAATGCTAGTTCCAAGTTTCTCCCTCCTGTTTATGTAAATATTTTGCACGTTTTCCATTTAATTATATCGTTACACCTTGTAAATCACAAGTGATTAATCACAAATCACTTGTGATTAGTGATTGTTATTGGTGTTGCCTAGAACGATTCTAAGCACATGTTTAATTTTAAAGTGGGCAATTATCTTTAAAATGTCCTACAATGATTCAATAAAAGCATGGCTGCTAGTGAAACTTGCGACCATGCTTTTAAAAATACTTAATGGGGTCCCGAGCGCTTTAGCTCCTTGGAAGCTGTCAGTAGTATACCTAATAATTTATCTACATTCCCTTTAGTAACGTGTAACTTTCCAAATTTACAAAAGCGACTCATAGAATTATTTCCTCCCGTTAAATAATAGATAACTATTAAAAAATAGACAATACTTGCTCATAAGTAACGGTACTTAAAATTGTTTACTTTGGCGTGTTTCATTGCTTGATGAAACTGATTTTTAGTAAACAGTTGACGATATTCTCGATTGACCCATTTTGAAACAAAGTACGTATATAGCTTCCAATATTTATCTGGAACATCTGTGGTATGGCGGGTAAGTTTTATTAAGACACTGTTTACTTTTGGTTTAGGATGAAAGCATTCCGCTGGCAGCTTAAGCAATTGCTGAATCGAGACTTGAGTGTGCAAGAGCAACCCTAGTGTTCGGTGAATATCCAAGGTACGCTTGTAGAATCCTTCTTCAACAATCAGATAGATGTCAGACGCATGGCTTTCAAAAACCACTTTTTTAATAATTTGTGTGCTTAAATGGTAAGGAATATTCCCAACAATTTTATACCTCTGTTTGTTAGGGAATTGAAACTGTAGAATATCTTGGTGAATTAAAGTGACACGAATGTTCAGTTTTAATTTTCTGACGATAAGTTGAATAGATGACTGTCTAATTCAATAGACGTTACCTGTTTACTTATTTTAGCCAGTTTCGTCGTTAAATGCCCTTTACCTGTTCCAATTTCGTAAACGGTATCGGTTTCTTTTAAATTCAATTGTTTTATTATTTGGTTGAGTACTTTTTCACTCGTTAAAAAGTTTTGAGAATATTTTATATTTTTGTTCATGTAATCACTCCTGAAGTGATTACATCTATAAATAAATACAGAAGTTAAACGATTTGTTTGTAATTTTAGTTATCTGTTTAAAAAGTCATAAGATTAGTCACTGGTAGGAATTAATCTAACGTATTTATTTATCTGCGTAATCACTGTTTTTAGTCTGTTTCAAAACAGTAGATGTTTTATCTACATTACGCATTTGGAATACCAACATGACGAATCCCTCCTTCTTAATTACAAATTTTTAGCATCTAATTTAACTTCAATTCCTATTATACACAAAATTTTAAGATACTGCAATATCAACACACTCTTAAGTTTGCTTCTAAGTCTTATTTCCATAACTTCTTTTACGTTTCCGCCATTCTTTGCTGTTTCGATTTTTATGATATGGTGCAAGTCAGCACGAACACGAACCGTCTTATCTCCCATTATATCTTTTTTTGCACTGATTGGTGTATCATTTCGTTTTTCTTTTTGTGCGCCTAAATTTCCCACAATCACTCACTTCTTTCTATTTCTTCTTATTCTTATTTTATCATCAACAATCACAAATCACTTGTGATTTGTGATAAGTGATTTGTGATAAGTGATTTGTGATTAATATATAAAAGCCCTCTTTAAAGGGCTTTTATGTTTATTTTGAGAAAGATATAAAATCAATATATCCCTTTTCCCCAATTTTTACAACGGCATTGTAGGGCTTTTTCTCTTTGTTTTTGATTCCTTTTACCAGGGTTTCTTTTCCCTCCAGTAATTCTTTTACATTCGTTTTGGTTAGTTTTTTCTTTCTAAAATGTTCAGCTAAAGTAAACTTACATTCAGGATAATTTGAACAACCATAAAACGATTTTTTTAATACAGAAAATGTAGTCTTTTGAAAGGTGGAATTAACAATGAAGAAAAAATTATCATTTATCATTGAGATTATTATAGGTATAATTTTTATATGTTTGGGATGTTTCGTTATTGATACTGATTATTACGCTACACTTTTTTACGCAATGGGGTTCGGTTTAGCTTTTGCTTCTGGTGTTCAATTATTGAAAATTTGTTATTATGAAATGCCAAAAATAAAGAAAAATTACAAAATATAAATAGAGAAAATCACATCAATAATGTTGATGAAAGAAAAGTATTTTTAAGAATGAAAGCTGGTTCTTTAGTATATCAGTTAATGACTTTCGTGTACTTGTTTGTTGCTTTTGTACTTGCGTTACTTCATATTGAAGCATGGATTATAGGCATTATATTTGGTTTATTCCTACTGCAAACATTTTTAGGGATTATTCTATATAAGCATTTTGAAAAACATTTCTAAAACATTCAGTAAATTGTGACGAGGTAATACTATGATAGGACTTAAAAACGAGATATTAAAAAAGCATTGAAAGCTGGTGCAAAAGCTGGCGGTGTGTCATTAGCTGATGTTCGAGCTGATATTGAAGCGACGATTGATGAAGCTATGAACAGCACCGACCCAGAAGTGCAGGAGAATTTCAGAAAGTATTTTGGAAATAAACGCCCTACTCCAGAAGAATATATTTACAAGATTACAAAAAAGACAAAAGTTTAATAGAAATCAAGTGCTGTAAGGGGGCTTGTGTCATGGAAAGTTTTAAGCATAATCTTATACGGTCATACACTACCTAACAGCATTTTATTAACAACTGAATATCTCACAGCTTTAATAGCTCGTACAGACTATATGTTTTGTGCGGGCTTTTTTTGTACCCGAAAAAATTTTTTCATTTTTTTCAAAATCATGCAACAAATCACACCTTGCTGTACAGATATGGTGCGGAAAGAGGGATAAACACTTTTCACGTCATAACGGAAAGGGGGTGTGATGATATGAAACCGTCGGACTTCCAAAAGACAATACAATGTCAATTTGACTGCAAGCTCAAACGTGTAGTGAAAGGCATTGTCCGTAATTATCGCAAAGAATTAAAGCGACGAAGAAATAAGGAAATTTCCTATTGTGAACTTCCAGAAATCGTCGTAGAAAAGCTGGCAGTCTGGGACGAATACGAAAGCGATTATACCGCCTTTGATGTATGTGGTATTGAGGTTCGTGTCCTTGATGATGATTTAGCAGAAGCGATTAAGTATCTGTCTGAAAAAGACAGAGAAATCTTGTTGATGTATTTCTTCTTAGGCATGAGCGATACAGAAATCGGCGACAGATTAAAGATTAACCGTTCAACGTCGTTCCGCAGTAGGAAGAACTCACTTGAAGAAATCAAGAAAAAATTAAAGGAGAACATGAATGATGAATAACACACGCCCGTCATTTTACCTTATTTCGTCGGCTGTGGACGGCAACGTAAATGCGATTGAAAAGATACTGGCGTTGTATGACCCGTACATATCAAAATGTTGTTTGCGTCCGTTCTACGACAAATATGGTAATGTCTGCATAGTCGTAGACATGGAATTAAAAGGACGTATCAGAGAAGCACTTATCAAAATGATTTTGGACTTTGATATTCCTTTAGAAACCGAAGAATAACAAGCAGTAACCGCAGAGCATGATTTGTTCAATCCCCTCTTTCCTGCTCTGCCCCTGCTTTTACATGAAAGCAACACGCTTTCGCCACAGCTCTTTGACAACTGAATAAAGCAGACAGATACGTTTGTGAGATAGCGAGCCACGGGGACTGTACGCCACGACCTTTTCAAAAGAAAGCGAGCGACCCACGCAGTGATCCGAGAGCGACTGTTGGAAAAGTCGTTTTGCCACGACCTATCCTCACAGAATAATGATACGTCCGCATGGTGCGGTTCTGCCCACAAGAATGGGAATAGTTGAGATACTAACGGAGCTTTCCAAAGCCGTCTGCCTGCTTGTAAAAAATGACACACAGTAAAGGGGGTGCATAGATTATGAACAATACTGATGTGCCTATCTGGGAAAAATATACGCTGACGATTGAAGAAGCGTCCAAATACTTCCGCATTGGCGAAAAGAAATTGCGTAAATTAGCCGAAGAAAATATTGACGCTGGCTGGGTTATCGTGAACGGTAACCGTATTCAGATTAAGCGAAAACAATTTGAAAAAATCATAGATACATTGGACGAAATCTAATGTCATTGAGCCGTAGATATGGTATAATAAAGTATAGCGTATCACGGCTCATTCCATGACGGAAAGGAGCTTTACACTATGTCTAATGTAAAACGAAAAGACAGTAAAAATCGCAATTTGCGTAATGGAGAGAGCCAGCGAAAAGACGGAAGATACGTTTATAAATATACCGATATATACGGAAAGCCACAATTTATCTATTCTTGGAAACTTGTACCGACAGACAAGACACCTGCTGGAAAGCGTGATGATATATCGTTGAGGGAAAAAGAAACACAGATTAAAAAAGACCTTAACGACGGTATCGATACAGCAGGCGGTAAAATGACAGTCTGCCAGCTCTACGACAAGAAGAACAGCCAAAGAAAGAACATCAAGAGGGCTACTGAAAAAGGACGACAGTATCTTATGAACGCTCTGAAAAATGACCCATTGGGTATGAGGGCGATTGATACTGTTAAGCAGTCGGACGCTAAAGAATGGGCTATCAGAATGAGTGAAAAAGGATATGCCTATAAAACGATTGATAACTATAAGCGTTCCTTGAAAGCGTCATTTTACATGGCGATACAAGACGACTGTATCAGAAAGAACCCGTTTGAATTTAAGCTAAGTGATGTTCTGGAAGATGATACGGAGCAGAAAGTTATCCTTACACCAGAGCAGGAAGAACGCCTGCTTGCCTTTATGGAAAAGGATAAGATTTACAGCAAGTATTATGATGAGGTTGTGCTTCTGCTGGAAACGGGACTTCGTATTTCTGAATTTTGCGGACTGACGACGCATATTGATATGCAGAACAGAATACTCAATATAGACCACCAGTTATTGAAAGATAGCGAAATGGGCTACTATATTGAAACACCAAAGACCAAAAACGGAAAACGGGAACTTCCATTGACAGAACGGGCTTATCAAGCAATCCAAAGAATACTAAAGAACAGAGGAAAAGCACAACCGCTGATTGTAGGTGGTTACAGCAATTTCCTATTCTTAAACCGTGAGGGCTTGCCTAAAGTTGCAGGAAACTATGAGGGTATGGTGCGAGGATTGATTAAGAAATATAACAAGTATCACACGGACAAGTTACCGAACATCACACCACATTCATTCAGACATACTTATTGTACGAATATGGCAAACAGAGGAATGAACCCAAACACCCTGCAATATCTCATGGGACACGCTAACATAACCATGACACTTGGCTATTACGCACACGGTACATTTCAATCTGCAAAAGCAGAACTGGAAAGACTGGCTTGTTAATATCGGAGCTTATATTTACTACTCATTTACTACTTTTGGTTGCATTTTCATGCTGGTAAATGCCAGCTTATGCAAGGTATCTTCCAAAAAGAAAATACCGATAAAGCCCTAAAATACGGGATATATCGGCATTTACCAACTTATGAAAAGATAATCAGAAATTTAGTAAGTTTTTATTCTATAAAACCGATTTTATCAGACAATGGTGGGAAAGTGGAGATGACATTACGCTGATCACACGTCCGAGAAGATTTGGCAAAACATTGAATATGAGCATGCTGAATTGTTTCTTTTCCAGACAGTATGCAGAAAAAGGTACCATCTTTGAAGGGCTTTCCATCTGGAAACAGGAAAAATACCGCAGACTGCAGGGAACTTATCCGGTGATTTTTCTGAGCTTTGCGGACGTAAAACAGAATAACTATCAAGATGCAGTGCAGAAGATAAAAAATATTATTGTAGATGCTTATCGCCAACATCGGTATTTGGAGCAGGAAGAATGCTTTACGCAAAATGAGAAACAGCAGATGCTGGAAATTACAGAAAAAATGAGTGATGTGACAGCACAGGATGCATTAAAAAATCTTTCCAGTTATTTGAATCTTTTATATGGAAAAAAAGTTTTGATCTTTCTGGATGAATATGACACGCCCATGCAGGAAGCCTATATTCATGGATACTGGGGTGAATTTGCCGGATTTATGAGAAGCCTTTTCAATGCGACGTTCAAAACAAATCCATATCTGGACCGCGCTGTGATGACTGGAATTACCCGTATTTCCAAAGAATCTGTTTTTTCGGACCTCAATAATCTGACGGTTATTACAACAACATCGGATGCCTATGCAGACTGTTTTGGTTTTACAGAAAAAGAGGTATTTCAATCATTAGATCAATTTGGAATGCCGGAAAAGAAAGAGCTGGTAAAGCAATGGTATGACGGATTTTGCTTTGGCACGCATCGTGATATTTACAATCCGTGGTCTATTACAAATTATCTGAAAGAGAAAAAACTGCGGCCCTACTGGGCAGCTACAAGTTCCAATGGATTGATCAGCAAACTCCTGCAGTCGGCATCGGTAAATATGAAGGAAGAACTGGAAAAACTGATCAACAGACAACAAATTGTAGTTAATTTTGATGAGCAGATTATATTTGGACAATTAGAACAGGATGAAAGTGCGGTATGGAGTCTGTTGGTGGCAAGCGGTTATCTGAAAGTGGAGGAGATTGAATACAGAGGACTGACGCTGGAGCCGTGGTATTCTCTTTCCATCACAAATCTGGAGACTGTGAGCATGTTTTCGAATATGTTCAAAAGCTGGTTTGCAGCGGCATCTGCCAATTATAATGAATTTATCAAAGCAATGCTGAATGGTGATGTAAAAGCGATGAACCTCTATATGAATGATATTGCACTTGCTACATTTAGTAATTTTGATGCTGGAAAACATGCGTCCGAGCGGAGCCAGCCAGAGCGGTTTTATCATGGATTTGTACTTGGGCTGCTGGTGGAAGTGCGAGATCTTTATGAGGTGCGTTCCAATCGGGAAAGTGGGTATGGAAGATACGATGTGATTCTAATTCCCAGAAATTTGGATCGAGATGCTATGATTCTGGAATTTAAAGTAAAAGAAACGGAAGAAAAAACGCTGCAGGAAACGGTACAAAAAGCACTGGCGCAGATTGAAATAAAGAAATACGACGCGGAACTGAAAGAACGGGGAATCCCAAAAGAAAGAATCCGGCATTATGGATTTGCGTTTGAAGGGAAAAAGGTACTAATTGGGTAATAGAAAACGCTGTCAATGCTTCTCTGGAAGGGGAAGCGGGACAGCGTTTTTTTGTTAATTGTGATTAGATTACCATCTGAAGCAGCATTACCATAAGCGGCATCGTCACAATAGAAGCCAGCGTAGTAACAACATTGATGGCACTGGCATAGCGCGAATCGTTGCCGTATACCTGGCACATCTGGGTAACCGTGGAAGCAGATGGCGTGATGATGGCGAGAAAAACGATCAGAATCAGTGTCGGTCCGTCAGCGGAAAGGTCGGCGAGATGGCTGAGTTTTAAGAGAACAAGCGCCATCAGCGGAACGGCGATCAGGCGGAGAAAGGTCACGAAGTAAATCCGTTTATTCGCAAAAATCTGACGGAAGTCCATGCCGGCAAAAAGCATACCCGTAACAATCATACTGGCAGGGCCAACCATGCTTCCGACAGAATGAAGCGTATTGTTGACCAGCGCAGGAAGCCGGATGCCCGTGAAAAAAAGAAGAATTTCGACGAAAATAGAAATAATATTGAGGTTCAGAACAATCTTCTTCCAGTCATAGGAAGCCTCACGGCTGATCACCTTTTTGCAGTGCGTCCAGAAAAAGACAAGCTGTACGCTCATATAAACACAGCTGTAAAGCACCCATTCCGCTCCTAAAACAGCCGTCACAAGCGGCACAATCAGATTGCCGGAATTGGAGTAGTAAACAGAAGTTATCTCAACCGCATCCAAATGAAACACCCGTCCAAGAGCTGAAACCGCAAAAAGAAGCACAACCTGCATCAGAAGCGAAGCCGCAAACGCAACCAGCAGCCCCCGCACCGTTTCCGGCGTGTAATCGACCTGAAACGCATTCAGAATCACGCAGGGAATGATCAGGTACAGCACAATTTTCGACAGAACTTTGCTGTCCTCATCCTTTAAAAGTCCGGCTTTTACGATTAAAAAGCCCATAAAAATCATAAGAAAAAGCTGCGCGATCTGCTGCGCAAGAAGAATACTGATCGTCATAAAAATCTCCCCATATGTGTGCCTTATAGAAAATATTATAAGGTGGAGAAGAGGGGATTTCAATTTCTTTTTGAGAGATTTGGGTCGAAATAATGGTGAAAATATAAGAAAAATGGCTGTTGACCAAAAGAAAATGCTGTCATATAATATATTCGACAAGAGAGCCGTTGGTCAGTGTACACCTGACCGCCGGATAAAGCTTCTAACTAAAAATAGCGCCTAACTTTACCAGAGCAGGGGCGCTATTTTGATTTGACAAAATTACACGATTGCAATATAATATACTTAACAAGACAGCCGGAAGGTGAGCGCAATCACCCGATCTGGCGAAAATATTAAATAGCTATAAGAAGTGGCCATCCATGCTTACCAGAGAGCAGGATGGCCATTTCTTAATTTCTATAATAAAGGAAGGCTGAATTATAGTCAAGAAATTTTTGCGATTTTAAAACAAAGTAATAAAAAGTGTGATATAATAACCTCATAATGAAAAGTAAAATTCCGCCTATTTTTCAACATTGTAGGCGGCAATTTTACACCTGCCAGTTAGTGAATCCTAATAAAAGTAAGATGGAGGTACCCGCCCATGATGGAATACACCAGCAAATATTGGAACATGCTGACTCCTTTAATAAAGAAAAGTCTGCTAAAACGCTACGGAAAAGAGGAGACCGCAGAGCTTCTCCGCAAGACCAACCAGATCTACCGCGACATGCTTCGCCGCGCCGATGATATCGGAAAGGACAACCCGATGGTGTCGAATCTCTATGAAGGCCTCATTTTTCTTGCGCTCTGGGATGCGTCGGACAGACAGATTTCTGTGGATGAACTGCGTACAATCTCAGAGGAGATGATGTCCTTCCCGCTTCTGAAAGCCATGGGCCTGATGATTAATGCGAATAAGAAGAGCGGCATGGCGCGGATTGCGAAGATGATGCATAAGGATGCCGCCTGGCTGGAAGCACATCCGCAGTATAAGGCGTATTCGTGGGATTTTCATTTTGATGAGACGAAGCATCAGGACGGTTTTTATTACCACTTCACCCAATGTCCCCTGAATACCTTCGCCCGAAAAGAGGGCTATCTGGAAGTGCTGCCGATTATGTGTGACATTGATTACAAGACAGCAGCCCTGATGCACGCGAAGCTCTACCGTGACCATACGCTGGCAGGCAGCGGTGAGGTCTGTGATTACTGGTTCGTGGGGGACAAGGTGGAAAATCCGAAATAAAATAAGACCGGGACGGAACCGGTGAAATGGATCGAAGAATATAAAACACAGAAGGGAGATCACCCAGAATGAGCAATGAAAAAATAAAACCAAAACTGAACGGAACTGCCGAGACGATGCTGCAGTGCTTCTACGCCCGCGCCATGCACAGCAGAAATCCGAAAAACAAGTTCCGCGACACCAAAGCAGAAGAGCTGATTGACCGCATCGACTATGATTTCAGCAATGCGAAAAAGGACACAGCAATGAGCGGCGGAATCGTAGCGCGGAGTGTTGTGTTTGATGAGCTGATCAGCGACTTTATCCGAAAGAACCCGGATTGTACCGTCGTCAACATCGCCTGTGGTCTGGACACTCGTTTTTACCGCATGGATAATGGAAAAATTACCTGGTACAATCTCGATCTGCCGGAGACGATTGAGGTACGCGATTCGATCTATCAGGAATCCGGCCGCGTTTCCACGATTGCGTGTTCCGTGCTCGATCCGGCATGGGCCGATCAGGTAAAAGTGCGGGGCAAAATACTTTTCATCATCGAAGGTCTGACCATGTACATGAAAGCGGATGAGGTCAGAACGATGCTCGCCATCATCCGCGATCACTTCGACAATGCCTACGTCTGCATGGAAACGCTGTGCCCGCACTTTGTAAAGAAAGAAAACATCGAAAAATCCATCCAGGCGACAGGCGCGACATTTACCTGGGGTGCGAACAGCTTTGCCGACCTGGGCAACATTGCCGCCGGTTTCCGAAAAGTAAAAGACGACAACATCGCCCGCGGTATGGAAACACTGAATCCCATCTACAAGCTGGTGATGTGGATGCCGATCGTCCACAAATTCGCAGAGAAAATTCTGGTGTTTGAGAAAGCGTAAGAAAAACGAAAAAATAAAAGAAACAGGCAGCCCGGCAGCGGAAAAGCTTAAAAAACTTCCGTGCAGGGAACCTGTTTTTTGTTTGTGCAGGCAATCAACAAATCATTCATCCGGCCACACAAAATGTGCATTCCCCGCTTCAAGGCCGTCAATCAGAATATTCTGTCCCGTGCAGAACCGGTTCGTCACGGTCATAAAATACGCCCAGTCCGCTGCTTCCTCGACGGTCATCCACCGTTTCAGCGGCGTCAGCTCCATGATCTGATCCCAGAGCTTTTGGTCTTCTGTGACAGGCAGATTCAACTCGGTCAGTACGCCGCCGAAATCAAGGCTGTTGCACGTTCCGCCATACGGTGCAATGCGGAGTGCCACATTTTTTGTGTAGGCGAGAACGCCGCCCTTGCTTGCGGTGTATTCCGGAAATTCAGCTCCGGTATGGCCGCTGGCCGAGCCGATCATGAGGATGGCGCGGATGTTGTCATGAATTCCGTACGCCTCCGTGATTGCGATGGTTCCCTTTAAATTGATATCAATATCATCCTCGTTCTGCACACCGGCGTTGTTGATGACAATATCAAAAGGCGCAAGTGCCGGATACTGTTCTCTGGCGCGGATATCAAGGCAGAAATGAGTATACGACTCCTGTCTGATCGAAGCTTCCTTCCGGTCAAATCCGGTAACGTCAAAGCCTTCTTTTAAAAATTTCTCCGCAATCGCCTTCCCGATTCCAGAACTGGTTCCTGTAATAAGTACACGCATACGATAACCTCCCGATGAAATATTACCCTCATTATACCGCAAACACAGCATGCGATCCAGAAGAAACGAAAAAGAATGCAGGAAAAGAAAATGTTACGGGAAAAATCACTGCATAAAACAAAAGAGTCTCTCAAAACCACAACAAATAATTGACAGATTTTAGGAGAAGGAGTAGAGTTTTTGAAAGGGGGATTATCCCTGCAAAGAGTGAAAACAAAAGAGGTGCAAATATGCTGAAAGTAGACAATCTTACCTTTGAAGTAAACGAAGAGGGAAGAAAACGCTGCCTCGTCAACCACATCAGTTTTGAGGTAAAGGACGGGGAAATGCTGGTGATTACCGGACCGAACGGTGGCGGAAAATCAACGCTGGCCAAAGTGCTTGCAGGAATTGAGGACGCCAATGGCGGAGAAATCTTCCTGGATGAGGAAAATATTACCGGTTATGATATTGACCACCGTGCAAACGCCGGCATCGGCTATGCATTCCAGCAGCCGCCGCGTTTTAAAGGAATGACGGTGAAAAAAATGCTGTCGCTGGCAGCCGGAAAAGAACTGACGGAAGCCGAGAGCTGTAAACTCCTCTCCGCCGTCGGACTCTGCTCTGCAGATTACCTGAACCGCCAGATGGACGGTACGCTCTCGGGAGGAGAGATGAAGCGTCTGGAGATCGCAACGGTTCTTGCAAAACCGCATAAGGTCAGCATTTTCGATGAGCCGGAGGCTGGCATTGACCTGTGGAGCTTTTCCATGCTGATCAAACGGTTTGAAGAAATCCACAAAGAGAAGAAAGAATGTCTGATCCTCATTTCCCATCAGGAACGCATTATCCAGATGGCAGACAAGATCATGGTGATCGAGGACGGACAGGTGAAAGAATACGGTACAAAAGAAGATGTACTGCCGACTCTGTTCCAGCAGAAAACAGGCCGGATGTGCGGTCAGGAAGGAGGCACATGCTGATGGTACAGGTAGATGAGACAACCCAGGGCGTATTAAATCAGATCAGCGAAGGATTTGCGCAGAAAGGGGCGTATAATCTCCGTCAGAACGGCATTCCGCTCTGCCACGGTGACAGTGAACATATCAAAATCCGCAAAAAAGAGGATAAGCCGGGCATTGATATTTTGATCGACGGCGAGACGAAGGGCGAAAAAGTATTTATCCCGGTTGTCGTCAGCGTTTCCGGTATGACGGATCTTGTTTACAATGATTTCTACGTTGCGGACGGCGCCGATGTTACGATTGTAGCGGGCTGCGGTATTCACAACGGCGGCTGCAACGACAGCCGGCACGACGGTATCCATACGTTCCATGTAGGAAAAAATGCCAACGTGCGCTACGAGGAAAAGCATTATGGCGAGGGAAATGGAACGGGACAGCGGATTCTGAACCCGGTGACAAATATTGAAATCGGAGAAAATTCCGTTTTTACGCTGGATACCGTACAGATTAAGGGCGTTGACTCAACAATTCGTACGACGAATGTTGTGATGGATGCAAACTCCAAACTGTTCGTGCTCGAACGTCTGATGACAGACGGTGACCAGAAGGCAGAGTCGGATATTGAAGTATGTATGAACGGAAGCGGTTCTTCCGCACAGATTATTTCACGTTCTGTCGGAAAGGGCAATTCCTCACAGGTCTTCCATCCGAAGGCAGTCGGCAAAAACAAATGCCACGCCCATATCCAGTGCGATTCTATCATCATGGATCACGCCCAGGTCGGATCTATTCCGGAGATCCAGGCAAAGCATGTGGATGCGGCAATCATCCACGAGGCGGCGATCGGACGGATCAATGATGAGCAGCTATTGAAACTCAGAACGCTCGGCATGACGGAAGCGGAGGCGGAAAACGTCATTATTGAAAACTTCCTGAGCTGAAGAAAAAAGGAACAAGAGAACAAAAAGAGGCATTTCCAGTCTGCATAGATGGAGATTCCTCTTTTTGTGCATTTTTCACAAAAACAGGTAGTAAATTTTACTAAAATAAAAAGTAAAATATTTTGACTTTTAACATATGATAAATTTGTACTGTTGAAAAAAGGAAAGATACAAGATAGAGAAATGGGGAAAGCGAAAATGGGTATTGTGATCAATCATTCCGAAAATATTTTCCTGCTGCAGACCAGATCCAACAGCTATGCGTTCGGCATTGACGATCAGGGACTGGTAAGACATACAGAGTTTCTTCCGTGATATGAAAAAATACGAAGAGGCGATGGAGGCTCCGGTGAAGAACGAGGTGGCGATCGTGTACGATTACGATTCCCTGGCATCGTTCCGTATCCAGCGCCAGAGCATTCTGCTCGATCCGGCGGAACCGTAATCGTGACGTACCGCCACGCCGTGAAAGATGCGGACAACAACGTTCCGTTCGGCGAGACACTGCCGGTGCACTACAATGCGCTTGCGGGGCTGACCGTAGAAGAGACGGAGAGACTGCAGGACTATGATGCATTCCCGGTTGTGGGAAGCGGCGTGTTCGAGGGCGTGGAAGGCACAGGCGGAATTTTCTGTGATATAGGCCTTGTGGAGCTCGAGCTCATCCCGGGAACGCGGAACAAAAAGAGGATTCTGCTGACGGATGCCGGACGGGAACTGGAGAAAAATACGACGGACCGGCTGCGCGGGGCGGAGATCCGTGCATATGGAAAACTCTCGGCAGAAGAGCTGAACAGCTATCTTGAGATGACAAGAAAGCTGACGGCAGCGCTGCGCGAGGAGACGGAAAAACTTTAAAGAGAGAGCAGAAATGAATCAGAAAAAAGACAAAATTCAGTTATCCGATCATTTTACATACGGGGCGGTCTATTTCCTTTTCTTTTTGTCTGGAAAAAACTTGTAAATAAGACGCGAGTGTGCAAAAATAGACATAAAACAGATGCGGAGGCATCCTGAAAAAAAGAGGAGAACAACATGGAAAAACAGAAAAAGATAGCACTGATTAACGATCTGACAGGCTTTGGCCGGTGCTCGACGGCTGTGATGGCGCCAATCGTGTCGGCGATGAAGATTCAGGCGGTGGCAGTTCCGACCGCAATTCTCTCAGCACACACGCAGTTTCCGACGTATTACTTTGATGATTATACTGACCGGATGAAGGATTACATTCAGACCTATAAGGAGCTGAAGCTCGATTTCGATGCGATCTCGACCGGCTTCTTAGGATCGGAACAGCAGGTGGATATCGTGCTTGATTTTATCCGCCATTTTAAGACGGACCGCAACTTTGTCATCGTCGATCCGGTCATGGGAGACTATGGGAAGCTGTATCGGACGTACACGAAAGAGATGTGCGAAAAGATGAAAGAGCTGGTTCACTACGCGGATATCATTACGCCGAACCTGACGGAGCTCTGCACACTGCTCGATGCGCCGTATCCTGAGAACGGGGCTTCGATTGAGGAGCTGAAAGAGATGTGCGGAAAACTGGCGGAGCGGGGACCGAAACATATTGTTGTGACGGGCATCCACTTTAACCAGACGCAGATTGCCAACTTTATCTATAACAAAGGCGAAGACTTCCAGATTGTCATGGTAGACCGCATCGGCGGCGACCGGAGCGGTACGGGAGATGTCATTGCGGCAATTATCGCAGGCATGTATCTGAACGGCCACAGCCTGTACGAGTCGGTGAAAAAGGCGGCGGATTACGTATCGAAATGCATCCGCTACTGCGAAGAAAACGAAGTGCCGAGCTACTGGGGACTCTGCTTTGAAATGTTTATGAAGGACTTAACGGAGGAAGCGTAATGTATTTATATACTGTAACCGGAGCCGTCGGCGAGGAAGGGTATCTCGACCTTGCAAAGAGCGGCGATCTTACCGGAAAAAATGTCTATGTCAACATGACAAACAAATGCCCGTGCAGCTGTGTGTTCTGTCTGCGCCAGACGAAACAGCAGCAGGAGGGAAATACACTGTGGTTAAAAGAGGGCGAGCCATCCGTTGAGACGATGCTGGAGCTGTTCGCACAGTACGATCTGAACGTGATCAATGAACTGGTCTTCTGCGGCTTCGGAGAACCGCTTGAGCGGCTTGAGGATGTCTGCCGGGTGATCGATTCCTTAAAAGAAACGTATCCGAACCTGAAAGTGCGTCTGAATACGATCGGTCTTGCCAACCTGATCTATGGAAGAGATGTCACCCCGGAATTAAAGGGAAGATTTGATACCGTCTCGATCTCTTTAAATGCGCCGGATGAAAAAGAATTTCTGGAGCTCACACGGTCGAAATTCGGCATCCAGTCGTACGAGGCGATCAAGGAGTTTGCAGTACTTGCAAAACAGTATGTGCCGAATGTTGTGATGACCGTTGTCGAGAAAGTTATGCCGGAAGAAAAGATTCAGAAATGCCGGGAAATCTGCGATGAATTAGGTGTTACCCTTCGTGTCCGCCCGTTTGAAAATTAAAGTGTGCGGAACGGAATCTTTCGCTTGTGTTTCCAGAATATAACGCCTATAATGGGAAGGAAAAACAAAAGAGAGGGAGAGACGTATGAACGAGTCTAATGGAGTCATCCGCGATGCGAGAAAGCTCGGCATTCCTAAAATGCTGATTCTCGGATTGCAGCACATGTTTGCCATGTTCGGTGCAACCATTCTGGTGCCGATTCTGGTAAACAGCTACTTTGTAGACGCATGCGGCGAGGGGCCGTCCCGCGGTCTTACCGTATCCGTCACACTGTTCTGCGCCGGCTTTGGAACGCTGCTGTTCCATCTGTGCGCGAAATTTAAAGTACCGGCATTTCTTGGTTCTTCGTTTGCATTCTTAAGCGGTTTCGCCGCTGTTGCAAACCTGAATACCGGAAAATATGCCAGCATGAGTGTCAATGACAAGGCAGCCTATGCCTGCGGAGGTATTGTGGTAGCAGGTCTTCTGTACCTGATTTTTGCCTTGATCATCCGCATGGTCGGCGTCAAACGCGTGATGCGCTACCTGCCGCCGGTTGTCACAGGTCCGGTTATCATCTGCATTGGCCTCAGCCTTGCTGGTTCCGCCATTAATAATGCTTCGACGAACTGGTTCCTGGCACTGGTTGCGCTGGCAGTCATCATCATTTTCAACATCTGGGGAAAAGGAATGCTCAAAATCATTCCGATTCTGATGGGCGTTGTGATTGCCTACGCTGTGGCAGTTGTCCTGAATGCGCTCGGCATCAAAAATCCGGACGGATCCGTGATCATCAACTTTGCGCCGGTTGCACAGGCAGGCATCGTCGGACTTCCGCCGCTGCAGCTCTGCAAATTCGATCTGACCAGCATTATGATCATGGCACCGATCGCGATCGCGACCATGATGGAGCATGTCGGCGATATGTCGGCGATCTCTGCAACCGTAGGAGAGAACTTCCTTTCTGATCCGGGCCTGCACAGAACCCTGCTCGGCGATGGTCTTGCAACCGCAATGGCAGGTTTCATCGGCGGACCGGCCAACACGACGTACGGCGAGAACACCGGCGTTCTGGAATTGAGCCGCGTACATGACCCGAGAGTCATCCGTATTGCCGCAGTCTTTGCGATTATCGTCAGCTTCATTCCGAAGGTGTCGGCACTCATCAGCACCATGCCGTCCTCTATCATCGGAGGCGTCAGCTTCATGCTGTACGGTATGATTTCTGCCATCGGTGTGCGCAACGTGGTAGAGAATAAAGTAGATCTGACCAAATCGAGAAACCTGATCATCGCGGGCGTCATCTTTGTCTGCGGACTGGGCTTCAGCAACGGTCTCTCCTTTACGATCGGCGGAACGACCGTCACCCTGACTGCACTTGCCATTGCAGCCATCGCAGGAATCCTGCTGAACATGATTCTGCCGGGCAATGATTACGAATTCGGCGTAAACGAGTCCGGGGACGAGAACAGAGGAATCCACGCATAAAGAAAAATGTAAAAGAAAATCCGTTTTTTCTGCATCTGTATTCTGCACAAAGGAATGTGCAGAAACAGAGGGGAAAAAGCGGATTTTCTTTGCATTTCGGTATGGGCAAGTGTATACAGGAGAGTAAGAAGATGTAAGGTTGGTAAAAAAATGACACACGAAAGATCGAAAAAGGGGATGATGGGACAGGTCGTCGGATCCTTATATTACCTGGATCCAACGGTGATTCCGCGGCTGAAAAGTCTGCGAAGCGGTGACGATCCGGTGTTTTCGTTTGGCGTTTTATTTTACGCGCTCAAACGCAATCCGCGGAGAGTGGTTCAGCACGTAGATGATGCCGCGCCGTTCAAATCCGTTTTTCTGGATCAGATGCTGCATGATTTGATTGTCCGCATGCGTATCGACGCGCAGGTGCGGGATCTGTGCCCAGCAGTAATCGACAATCTGGGAGAAAAATCCGTGGATTGTTCCGTCTGAGGCAACCTGGTGGATCGTGCCATACGGCGCATCGGAGAGCCAGGAGCCATTGTCGATCTGCAGATACGTCGGATCCTCACCGATGATGAAGGCAAACGCGCCGTGCAGCGTGCCGTTTTCTTCCAGGACAAAAAGCTGTTTGTCACGGATTCTGTTGTGAATCAGCTCCTCCGGCGGAAAATGTTTTCCCCACTGATTCGGATTTCCGGTTTCCTGCATAAAAGAGCGGGCGTACGCATAGATTGACATGATCGAAGTAAAATCCTCCGGGACGGCAAGTCGTATCATGATAAAAATTCTCCTTTTAGTTCAAAATAAGCAGTTTTATTGTAGCACAGCGGACGATGAAGCACAAGAAAGAGAAAACAGGATTTGACTTTTTGAAAAATCCCATGTACAATGCAGTTAGTTATAACTAACTAAAGCAGCCAAAACCACAACAAAACGATTTCTGCCGGTCCTGGATGGGCAGGTTCTGTATCAAATTGTCAGAAAGGAAAGAATATGAAACAAAATCGAAAACGAAAAGAGACGGCGGGCATGAATTTTCTCCGCTATCTCGGCCCGGGACTTCTTGTCACAGTCGGTTTTATCGACCCGGGAAACTGGGCATCCAACATTGCCGCCGGATCGGGTTACGGCTACGAGCTTCTGTGGATGGTCACCCTGTCCACGATCATGCTGATTTTTCTGCAGCACAATGCGGCGCATCTCGGCATTGTCACGGGAAAGTGCCTCTCGGAGGCGGCGAGCCTTTATCTGCCTGCGTGGCTGAAAAACACGATTCTTGCGACGGCGATGATGGCAGCGGTGGCGACCGCAATGGCGGAGATCCTCGGCGGTGCGATTGCGCTCCAGATGCTGTTCGGCATTCCGATCAAGCTCGGCAGCATGATGATTCTCATGCTGGTTCTGATCTGTGAGTTTACAAGTGCTTACAAACGGATTGAAAAACTGATCATTGTGTTTGTCTCGCTGATCGGCTTTTCGTTCCTCTTTGAGGTCTGGATCGCCGATATCGACTGGGCGCAGGCGGCTGTCGGCTGGGTAAAACCGTCGTTTCCAGAGCACTCAATGCCGGTCATCTTAAGCGTCCTCGGTGCGGTCGTCATGCCGCACAACCTGTTTCTCCACTCGGAAATTATTCAGAGCCGCCAGTGGAATCTTGAGGATGATGAGGTGATTGCGCGCCAGTTAAAGTATGAGTTCAAAGACACCCTGTTTTCCATGATCATCGGATGGGCCATCAACAGTGCAATGATCCTGATGGCGGCCGCAACGTTTTTCCAGCCGCAGAATGCAAAGCAGGTGGATGATCTCGCAACGGCGGGAAAGATGCTGACACCGCTCCTTGGAAATGCTGCATCGGTGATTTTTGCAGCAGCGCTTCTGCTCGCTGGAATTTCATCGAGCATCACCGCGGGAATGGCGGGCGGAACGATTTTTTCGGGGATTTTTAACAAGCCGTATGAGATCAAGAGTAAGGAGACACGCTGGGGAATCCTTCTTACCATGATCCCGGCCGCAGCGGTCATTCTTCTGATTGATTCCCCGTTCCAGGGCCTTCTCTATTCACAGATGTTCCTTGGAATGCAGCTCCCGATTACGGTATTTACGCAGATTTATCTGACGTCCTCGAAAAAAGTCATGGGAAAATACGCGAACAGTCTGCGGCTGAAAATTGCCCTGTTTGCGATTGCGGTGATTGTGACACTGCTGAATATTGCGCTGCTGTTTGTGCAGTAAAAAGAATGAGAAATAAAAAAAGGAAGTCCGCTGCGCTGATCCCTGAAAAAGAGACCGGCGCAGCGGACTTCTTCTATTATAATATGCTCTCCATGCAGGCATCGACAAAGTCCTGCAGAAGCGGAGAGAGTTTCCGCCCCTTTTTCCAGATCACGGCGATCTGCGTTTCCAGGTCGCTTTCTGCGAGCGGCTGGATGCGGAGTCCCTGGCAGAGAGAGCTCATGGACTGCGGGAAAATGGCAGTGGCAAGGCCTTCCTTTGCCCAGAGCATCGCGCCGCGGGGATCGTCGCAGACGCAGAAAAGATCGGGCTCCATGCCGCGCGAGTGGAACGCATCCATGATGAGCGCCTCATACCGGCGGTAGATGATGAGCGGAATATTCAAAAGATCCGAGAGCTTTAGCGATCCGTTCTTCTCGGGAAGCATATCTTTTGAAGAAACGGCAATCATAGGTTCAGAGCTTAAAATTTTATAGTCGACATCGTCGAGCCGCAGCGGCGTGCGGGCGATGGAAATGTCGATGATGCCGTCCATCAGATAGCGGTACAGCGTGTAGGTGATGCCGTCGTGCACCTCGAAGTTGACATCGGGATTGCGGCGGGAAAAAAGCGAGACGCACGGCATGATCGTCGCAACGGTGGTCGGTGTGATGCCGAGGCGCAGAACCCGCTTTTTGCCGACCTTTGCGACCTCAAGCTCCGTCGATTTCACGTACTCGAGCAGGTTGGCGGAGCGGTCGTACAGCAGTTTTCCGGCTTCGGTCAGGCGGACGCCCTGGCGGGTGCGTTCAAATAAAGTGACATTCAGTTCGGCTTCCAGCTGCTTTAACTGATAACTGAGCGGCGGCTGGGACATATTGAGGCGGCGGGCGGCCTCGTGAATGCTTTCGGTTTCGGCGATGACGCGGAAATATTCAAGCTGGCGCAGTTCCATAAGAGACTTCCTTTCGTGAAATTATCTATGATATTAAAATTGTATCACTAAGCCATAAAAACAATACTATTCGTATTAATCATATGAGATTATACTGTCAATGTCAAGAAACAAAGAAATGGAGAGTGAAAAAGAAGATGAAAAGTCTTGGAGTCTACTTGAAGCACTACAAAAAAGAGAGCATCATCGCTCCTTTGTTCAAGCTTCTGGAAGTCGTATTCGACCTTCTTGTGCCGATGGTTGTTGCCCAGATCATCGATGTGGGTATCGCAGGCAATAACCGTCCGTACATCGTCAGCCGTTTTGGAATCCTCGTTCTGATGGCGGCAGTCGGACTTTGCTGCAGCTTCACCGCGCAGTATTTCGCGGCAAAAGCGAGCGTCGGCTGTGCAACCGAGCTTCGCCAGGCGGTCTTTGACCACATCCAGGCTCTGTCCTTTACGGAGCTGGATACCATTGGAACCGATACGCTGATCACCCGTCTGATCAACGATATCAACCAGGTGCAGAACGGAATCAACATGGGTCTGCGTCTGCTGCTGCGGAGTCCGTTTATCGTATTCGGTTCCGTTGTGATGGCATTTACCGTCAACGTAAAATGTGCCATCGTATTCCTGGTTACTATTCCGATCCTGTTCGTTGCCGTATTCGGCATTATGCTGGTCAGCATCCCGCTGTTCAAAAAGGTACAGGCGGCACTCGACCGCGTCACCGGAATGACAAGAGAAAATCTGAACGGTGTCCGTGTCATCCGTGCGTTCTGCCGTGAGGAGCAGTCTGTTGCCGATTTCGAAAAGAGCAACGATGAGCTGACTTGTCTGAACGAGTTTGTCGGAAAAATTTCCGCACTGTTAAATCCGCTGACCTATGTCCTCATCAACATCGCAGCCGTTGTCCTGATCTGGCAGGCAGGCCTTCAGGTCAACATCGGCAGTATGCAGCAGGGACAGGTTGTCGCACTTTACAACTACATGCTGCAGATCATCGTGGAGCTGATCAAACTGGCATCGCTCATCATTACCTTAAACAAATCCGTTGCCTGTGCAGAGCGTGTCTCCGGAGTACTGGCGGTTCCGACAACCATGAACTACCCGGCAAAAGGCGGCTCTGCAAAGAAAGTAACTGGCGATGCAGCTGTTACATTTAAAAATGTCAGCTTCACCTATGCAGGAGCCGGCGCAGAGAGCTTATCGGATATCAGCTTTACCGCAAAACGCGGCCAGACCATCGGAATCATCGGCGGTACCGGAAGCGGAAAATCGACGCTGGTCAGCCTGATTTCCCGTTTCTACGATGCAACCAGCGGTGACGTCATGGTAGACGGCGAGAATGTAAAGAATTACACGAAAGAAGAGCTGTGCAATAAAGTCGGTGTTGTTCAGCAGAGAGCAGTGCTCTTTAAAGGCAGCATCCGCGACAATATGAAGTGGGGCAAAGAGGACGCCACCGATGCAGAAATCTGGGAGGCGCTCACCACAGCCCAGGCGAAAGAAGTCGTAGAAGGCAAACAGGATCAGCTCGATTTTATGCTGGAGCAGAACGGAAAGAACCTCTCCGGCGGACAGAAACAGCGTCTTTCTATTGCGCGTGCGCTGGTAAAAAAACCGGAAATCCTGATTCTGGACGACAGCTCGAGTGCGCTTGACTTTGCAACGGATGCAAAACTCCGCAAAGCCGTCCACAATCTCGAAGGAAACACGACAACCTTCCTCGTATCCCAGCGAATCGCCGGCATCCGTCAGGCAGACCAGATCCTCGTTCTTGGAAATGGTACGCTCGAAGGAAACGGCACACACGACGAGCTGATGAAAACCTGCGAGGTTTACCGCGAGATTTACTTCTCCCAGTTCCCGGAAGAGCGTGCAGCTTATAACAACGAAAGCGGGGTGATCGCATGAAAAAGACAGAAAACAAGTCCGGAAAAAGCGGCATGCAGGTCATGAAAAAGCTGATGGCGTTTATCGGAAATTATAAAATTTTCTTAGGCCTTAGTATTGTCCTGGCTGCGGTTACCGTTATTTTACAGCTTTATATTCCGATCCTGTTCGGCGATGCGATCGATGAGGTCGTTGCAGCCCACCAGGTCAATTTCCCGGAGATGTGGTTCTATCTGAAACGAATCGTATTCTTTACCCTCGTTTCCGCACTTTCCGCATGGATCATGAACCTGATCAACAACCGTATGACGTACCGCATCGTGCGCGACCTTCGTTCCCAGGCGATCCGTCATATCCAGGTGCTGCCGCTGTCCTATCTGGATCAGCACAGCTCCGGAGACATCGTAAGCCGTGTTATCGCAGATACCGATATCTTATCGGACGGTCTTCTGCTTGGCTTTACACAGCTGTTCTCCGGCATCGTAACCATTATTGTGACACTGTTTTTCATGTTCTCGAAGAACGTATGGATCACCCTTCTTGTGATCTGCCTGACACCTCTGAGCTTCTTCGTGGCAAAATTTATTTCCGGCCGCTCGTTCAAAATGTTCCAGAAACAGAGTGAGACGAGAGGAAAACAGACCGCACTCATCGATGAGATGATCGGAAACCAGAAAGTAGTCAAAGCGTTCGGCTATGAGGAAAAAGCTTCCGAGCGTTTTGCAGAGATCAACAAAGATCTGCAGAAATACAGCCAGCAGGCCGTGTTCTACAGTTCCTTAACGAACCCGTCCACCCGTTTTGTCAACAACGTGATCTATGCCGGTGTTGCCCTTGTGGGAGCTTTCATGATCCCGGGCGGCGCGCTGACCGTCGGCGGACTTTCCGTTCTGCTGTCGTACGCAAACCAGTATATGAAACCGTTCAATGATATCAGTTCCGTTATCACTGAGATGCAGAACGCGCTTGCCTGCGCAGGCCGTATCTTTGCTCTTCTGGAAGAGAAAGAGGAGAGTGCAGACCCGGCCGGAACGATCGATACCGTGACGGGAAATGTGACGATCGATGATGTAGCATTTAGTTATGACAAAGAGAAAAAACTGATCGAGAACTTTAATCTTGACGTACAGCCGGGCATGCGTGTTGCCATTGTCGGCCCGACCGGATGCGGAAAGACGACGTTTATCAACCTGCTGATGCGCTTCTATGATGTCGATGCCGGAAAGGTCTGCATCGACGGAAAGCCGATCGACGAACTGTCCCGCCATGCGCTCCGCAGCTGCTTTGGTATGGTGCTGCAGGATACCTGGATCAAACAGGGAACCGTGCGCGACAACATCAGCTTCGGAAAGCCGGATGCGACGGAAGAGGAGATCATCAATGCGGCCAAAGAGGCACACAGCTGGGAGTTTATCAAGCGTCTGCCGAAGGGACTTGACACGGTTCTCAGCGAAGACAGCATCAGCCAGGGGCAGAAACAGCTTCTTTGTATCACCCGTGTCATGCTCTGCCTGCCGCCGATGCTGATCCTCGACGAGGCGACCTCCAGCATCGATACCCGTACCGAACTGCAGGTTCAGGAGGCGTTTGACAAGCTGATGCAGGGCAGAACGAGTTTCGTCGTTGCCCACCGTCTGTCCACGATCCGCAACGCTTCGCTGATCCTCGTCATGAAAGACGGAAAGATTATCGAGCAGGGACGCCATGAGGAGCTTCTTGAGAAGAAAGGCTTCTACTACAATCTGTACAACAGCCAGTTCCAGGCGTCATAAAAGATATTTGGAAAAGAGAACAGCAGATCTGTGCCGCGCATGCGATTTTGAGGCGTGCGCGCGCAGATCTGCTGATTTTTTATATGTTTTTGCAATATTCTGAAAAAAATACGGCATGGGGTATTGACGAATCCTATCACAGGTGCTATAGTTTTACAAAATAAAAAAGACGTAGAAGTTTTTAGAAAATGTGCGGAGAGCTTTTGGAAATTTAATTTTCGAAAGGTGCACGACCGAAGAAGTAAAACTTTCAGGTGCTGGTTCTCTTCTTAAAACAAGAACGGACGGGAGACGGCGAGGACTAAAAACGGAGTGGTCTCTGGAGAAGCTCTTGAAAAGAGTGCCGAAGGTGCAATGCAGCGATGCAGAATCTCTCAGGCAAAAAGGACAGAGTCAAAAAAGATACAGAAGAAAAACAGCCGCGGAACAAAAAAGCGGTGCGCAGAAACGAAAAAATTCCGGAAGCGCGGTTTTTTGCTGTATTTTTCAATCAGAGCCATGTTCTGCAGGAAAAGTCCCGCAGGAGATGGTATTTTTTTCTCAAAACGGTGCGGATGTGTGATCCACATCGTTCAGACCATACGTCGAATGGAAAGGGAGAAAAGAAAATGGATGCATTGAATCAGGCAATTGCGCAGATCAGTGATGTGCTCTGGAACAGCGTACTGCTGTTTCTGCTGGTAGGTACGGGAGTTTATTTCTCTGTTCGGACCCGCTTTGTACAGGTAAGAAAGTTTAAGACCGCGTGGAACCGCGTCTTCGGCGGTTTCTCGTTAAAGGGTAAGAAGGCCGGAAAAGACGGCATGACTTCCTTCCAGGCGCTTGCAACAGCGATCGCCGCACAGGTCGGAACCGGAAACATCGCAGGATGTGCGACCGCACTCGTATCCGGCGGCCCGGGAGCCATCTTCTGGATGTGGCTTGCTGCGTTCTTCGGCATGGCAACGATCTACGGCGAGGCGTATCTCGCGCAGATCTCCAAACGCCGCGATGAGAACGGAGAAGTCATCGGAGGACCGGTTTACTACATTACCCACGCATTCAAGGGAACGTTTGGAAAAGCACTGGCAGGCTTCTTTGCCGTAGCCGTTATTCTGGCACTTGGCTTTATGGGAAATATGGTACAGTCGAACTCCATCAGTGATGCGTTCTACACCGCATTTTCCGTACCGAAATGGGTGATGGGTGTGATTGTAGCCGTTCTCGCCGCATTCATTTTCATCGGAGGTATCTCCCGTATCGCATCCTTCACCGAAAAAGTTGTTCCGGTGATGGCAGCACTGTATCTCGTCGGAGCCCTTGTTGTTATTCTGATCAACATCCAGCATGTGCCGTCAGCGATTGCTTCGATCTTTATCTGTGCATTCCGTCCGGACGCCGTATTTGGTGCAGCAGCCGGTATTACCGTGCGGAAAGCCATGCGTTACGGTGTTGCCCGAGGCCTCTTCTCTAATGAAGCCGGTATGGGTTCCACCCCGCATGCCCATGCGATTGCCGATGTCGAGAACCCGGAGGATCAGGGTGAAGTAGCGATGATCGGTGTCTTTATTGATACCTTCGTTGTCCTGACCATGACCGCTCTCGTTATTCTTTCTTCCGGCGTTCTGGAAGAGATGATGAGTACCGGTGTTAAAGGAACCCCGGTCGCACAGGCGGCATTCCGAACCGGCCTCAAAGGCTTCGGACCGGCGTTCGTAGCGATCTGTCTTCTGTTCTTTGCATTCTCGACCATCGTCGGATGGTACTTTTTCGCAAGACAGAACGTACAGTATCTGTTCGGAAAGAAAGCAGTCGTTCCGTTCTCGCTGATCGTCGTTGTGTTCGTTTTCCTCGGCTCTCTGCTGAAAGTAGATCTCGTATGGAACCTGTCAGACCTCTTTAACGGCCTAATGGTAATTCCAAACCTCATGGCGTTGATCGTCCTCGCAGGAACCGTAGCAAAAGCGGCAAAAGGTGAAAAAGTAGAATTCTAATCATATATACAGAACGGGAAAAAGGAGGAAAGTCTGCTGATGCAGACTTTCCTCCTTTTTGCAATTATTCAGAGCCACATCTCGATTCCGCTGCGCTGCACCTCGATGTGGCTTCTCGCCATATAAAATTTCAAGAAGAACTGTTCGTTCATGCGAGCATGACTCACAGTTCTTCTTGAAATTTTGCATGGCTCTGAATAATTGCAAAAAGAAAGACCGGCAGGGGAGCTACCGATCTTTCAAGGGGAGTATAAATAATTAATAAGGGGTTATTAATTGTAAAAAAATTTATGAAGGGTAAATTCTTTTACAAAATTGATTATAATACAGATAACGGGAAAAGCAACATCGAAATTCAAAAGTTGGAAAAAATTACCACAATTTGGAAAGCAGTGGTCCGAAAGCAGGAAAAACACTGTATTTTTGGGCTTGCATTCCCCACTTTGGAACAGATACCGTGGAAAAACAGGGTTCTGGATGCATAATCTGCGCGGAAAAAGCGATACTAAAGGATGTCGCAGGACAAAAAAACATTCAGGAGGAAACAAGATTATGACCAGAAACAGCAAAAATGAATACAGCAAAAACGAGTACAGCAAAAACGGATACGAGAAAAGCGAATACAGCAAAAACCAGAAGAACAGCAGAGACTGCAATCATGTGAAAGACCGTGAGATGTCATCCTACGGTCAGCAGAACCGGGAGCAGGACGAGAAGGATGAGTATGAAAAATACTAAGTAAACCTTGGGATTCTGGCAGAAAAAGCCGGCGGAGGGTCCCATACGGACTCTGCCGCCGGTTTCTGCATACATATAAAACAGGAGAGAAAGTCAGATCCGGAGAGGGGGACCAGGATATGGCAGGCATGACACTGCTGGCGGCAGACCAGCTGGACTGGTACGTGGGAAAACCGTGGGCGATGATCATCGATGTGCGGAACCGGCGGGAATACGAAAAAGGGCATGTGAAAGGAGCGGTGAATCTTCCCTATGACCATCTGCTCGAACGGGTCTGTCTGCCGCGGGACAAAATTCTTGTGATCTGCTGTGAGCGGGGTGCCGCGAGCATGGCGGAGGGAAAGCGGCTGGCGGAGAACGGATACGAGGTCAAAACGGTCATCGGCGGAATGCATGCATACCGCGGACGATATCTGGTGGCGGGAGAAGAGCTGTAAGGGGGCGGCAATCCAACATTTCTTCTTGTCAAGCGGGAAAAGATACGGTAAGATGAAACAGAAAACAATACAAAACCAAACCACAAAACGAAAGAGAGATCACGATATGAAATACATGTTTGCATCTGATATTCACGGTTCTGCCTATTACTGCAGAAAAATGCTGGAAGCCTTCGAGGCAGAGGGCGCAAGCCGCCTGTTTCTGTTAGGCGACCTTCTCTATCACGGCCCGAGAAACGATCTTCCAAAAGAATACGCACCGAAACAGGTCATCGCCATGCTGAATGAGAAAAAACAGTACCTCACCAACGTGCGCGGAAACTGCGACGCAGAAGTAGATCAGATGGTACTGGAGTTCCCGGTGCTGGCAGATTACGGCATCCTGATCGAGGGAGGCCATACCTTCTATATGAGCCATGGCCACATCTACAATGAGCAGAATCTGCCGCCGCTGATGGATGGAGATATCTTCCTGTACGGCCATACCCACGTCCTGCGTGCCGAGAAAAAAGGCGCACACACCTTTCTGAACCCGGGTTCTGTATCTCTGCCGAAAGAGGGCAATATCCCGACCTATGCAATCCTCGAGGACGGCGTATTTACGATCAAAGGCTTTGACGGCACCGTCGTAAAACAGCTCACATTATAAGAGGGGACGGGAGAGTATGGAATTATATGAACTGATCGCCCCGTGCCACTTCGGCCTGGAGGCGGTGATGAAACGTGAAATTCTCGACCTCGGCTACGAAATCGAGCGCGTGGAGGATGGAAAAGTAACGTTTCTTGCAGATGCAGAGGGAATCGCCTACGCCAACCTGTTCCTTCGCACGACCGAGCGTATCCTGCTCAAAGTAGGACAGGTCCACGCCGAAACGTACGATGAACTCTTTGAAGCGACAAAAGCGCTCCCGTGGGAGAAATTTATCCCGAAAAACGGAAAGTTCTGGGTAACGAAGGCAAACTCCATCAAGAGTAAGCTCTTCAGCCCGTCCGATATCCAGTCGATTATGAAAAAAGCGATTGTCGAGCGATTGAAACAGGTCTACCACATGGAGTGGTTCCCGGAGGACGGTGCACAGTACCCGATCCGTGTTTCGATTTTAAAAGACGAGGTTACGATCGGACTCGATACCTCCGGCGTTTCCCTTCATAAGAGAGGCTACCGCAAGCTGACCGCGAAAGCGCCGATCACCGAGACCCTTGCCGCAGCACTTATCATGCTGACTCCGTGGAAGGGTGACCGGATTCTTGTCGATCCGTTCTGCGGAAGCGGTACGTTCCCGATCGAGGCGGCCATGATGGCGGCCGATATTGCACCGGGTCTCAACCGTTCTTTCCTTGCGGAGCAGTGGACGCACCTCGTGCCGAAAAAATGCTGGATGGATGCGGCGGAGGATGCACGCTACCGGATCCGGAACGATATTGAGACAGATATTCAGGGATTTGATATCGACGGAGATGTCATCAAGAGTGCCAGAGAGAACGCAAAGCTGGCCGGTGTGGATCACCTGATCCATTTCCAGCAGCGTCCGGTTGCCGAGCTGTCGCACCCGAAAAAATACGGTTTTCTGATTACCAACCCGCCGTACGGTGAGCGCCTGGAGGACAAAAAAGATCTTCCAGCCCTGTATCAGACATTAGGAGAGCGGTACCGCGCTCTCGATTCCTGGTCGATGTATCTGATCACGAGCTACGAGGATGCCGAGCGGTATCTCGGCAAAAAGGCGGATAAAAACCGTAAAATTTACAATGGAATGCTGAAAACCTACTTTTACCAGTACGCGGGACCGAAGCCTCCGCGCCGGGAAAAAGAACAGAAATAATACAAATGGAGGAGCAATGCCGAATGATTTTTGGCGTTGTTCCTTTTTGATAACAAAAATTAAAAGAAAAATTTTAGAAAAGGTTAATATTTCCTTGAAATCACTGCACTACTGTGCTAAACTGTCCTCATGCGAAAATTTTTCATCAAGCGGAGGAAACCATGAACGGACAGGAGATCAGAGACAGGCTGCTGCATTCCTACGAGAGGAGCTACGATATCGTAAAGCCGTCCGAAGTAAACGGCCATACATACGATGCCTGTGCAAGCTACCACGAGAGCGGCGCAAAATACGTGCTCTCAAAGAAAGCAGAGCTGTGGAGGATCAGCTGTCATGAGCATGCGTATTTTAAAACGGTGGAAGAACTGAACGACCAGGACGTCGAAACATTTCTGACGGACCTGACAGAATGGATAGAGCCAAAGGTGGTTCGCGAGGGGAAGGAAGTACCGGATACCGACCACATGTACACGCTGGTCACCGGTATTTTTTTTGCGGACAAACCGGTTGCGGACAGCGTAAAGAAGAGAATCCGAAAATATAAGTATTATAAAAATTACCGGTTTTCTTTGAGAGGCTACTGTCAGGTGCGGCTGCTCGTCTTTGATACGGCAGAACAGAAAGTGTTTGGAAACCGGGCGGCCTGGGAATTGGTAAAGGGATATGCTAAGATGTTCCGGTCTTAGTTATCTATAAATTTATTCTACCAAAAAGAGGGAGGAAAAAACAAATGAATAGTATTCTTGTACTGGTTGTCGGAATCGGCATTCTGATCGCCGGATACGTATTCTACGGAAAATGGCTTGCCGAGCAGTGGGGCGTTGATCCGAAACGGAAAACCCCTGCATTCACCGAGGAGGACGGTGTGGACTACGTTCCTGCCAAAGCTCCTGTCTTAATGGGACATCACTTCTCATCCATCGCAGGCGCAGGCCCGATCAACGGACCGATTCAGGCCGCTGTCTTTGGATGGGTTCCGGTTCTTTTATGGGTACTCATCGGCGGTATTTTCTTTGGAGGCGTTCACGATTACGGTGCACTGTTTGCGTCCCTGCGCCACAAAGGACAGTCTATCGGTGAGGTTATCGCAGACACGATGGGAAGCAAAGCGAAAAAGCTCTTTATCGTATTTGCTTACCTGACCTTGATTCTCGTTGTCGCAGCATTCGGTTCCATCGTTGCAAACACCTTTAAAGCGACCTATACCGAGAGCGGCGCTGTCGATGTGGCAGCAAGCTCCGCCAATGCAACAACGGCTATGATTTCCATTCTGTTTATCGTACTTGCCGTTGTGTTCGGCTTCATGGTATACAGAAGAAATGTATCTCTTGGCGTTTCCACCATCGCAGGCATTGCAGCAATCGTTGTCTGCGTAGTTGTTGGCTTAAACTTCCATCCGATCTATCTCTCCGAGACAGTATGGATGGTGATTGTTGGTATTTATATCACAGTAGCTTCCGTTGCGCCGGTCTGGATTCTGCTTCAGCCGCGTGACTACTTAAGCTCCTTCCTTCTGTACTTTATGATGATCGTAGCCATTGTCGGTGTCATCGGAAGTGCCCTGATGGGCCATGCATCCCTGGATATCCCGGCTTTCACCGGTTTCAAAGATACGCTGGCTCCGACCGGAAGCTCTCTTGGATTTATGTTCCCGGCACTGTTCGTAACGATTGCCTGCGGTGCAATTTCCGGATTCCACTCACTTGTTGGTTCCGGAACAACATCGAAACAGCTTGATAACGAGAAAAATGCCCGCCCGATCGCATACGGCGGTATGCTGATTGAGTGTGCGCTTGCGATTGTATCTCTGTGTGCAGTCGGCTACATCTGGTCCAGATACGCAGACGGAACCACCGTTGTTCCGACCGCTGTATTTGCAACCGGTATCTCCGAGATGGTAGCAACCATTCCGGGACTTGGCGGATCGACCCACGTACTGTACTCTCTGCTGGTTCTGACTGTATCGGTATTCTGCCTGACTTCTCTGGATACCGCAACCCGTCTGGCAAGATACATGTTCCAGGAGTTCTGGCTTGAGCCGGGACAGACTTACAAAGAGGCAACCGGCTACAAAGCCGTTCTGACCAATCCGGTTGTATCAACCGTTATCACTGTAGTACTCGGCATCGGCCTTGGCCTGACCGGTTACTCCAAAATCTGGCCGCTGTTCGGTGCATCCAACCAGCTGCTGGCAGCCATCGGACTTCTTGCTGTTGCCACCTGGCTTGGAAAAGTCGGCAAAAACAACAAAATGTTCCTGTTCCCGATGGTATTCATGCTGATCGTAACCATCACATCCCTTGTACAGACCCTGATCGCAAACTTCAAGGGCCTTGGCGCAGGCGTTGGCATCGGCTGGTGCGTAGCACGTATCGTGCTGGCAGGCCTGCTTGTCATCCTGGCGCTGATCCTGGCTGTCGATGGATTTAAGACTCTGGCAAATCAGAAAAAAGCAAAATAATGTGTGATTACAGAAAAAGGCTCCCGGATAAAAACGGGGGTCTTTTTTTGTGACAGGGTTCTTGTGTTTGCGTCACACATACGGTATAATGATCGCAAGTTATTTCAGCGTGAAAGAAGGAAAACGGTTATGAAAAAAATTGTATTTGCAACAGGAAACGCCGGCAAAATGAAAGAAATCCGTGAAATCCTTGCGGATCTGCCGGTGGAAATTTATTCGATGAAAGAAGCCGGCATTTCGGTCGAGATCGATGAGAACGGCAAAACCTTTGAGGAGAATGCAAAAATCAAAGCACAGACCGTTGCCGGATGCACAGACGGCGGCACGATCGTGCTGGCGGATGACTCCGGTCTGGAAGTGGATGCCTTAAACGGCGAGCCTGGTGTCTATTCGGCAAGATATATGGGAGAGGATACGTCCTACCGCATCAAAAATCAGAGCCTCGTTGACCGCCTGGAGGGCGTGCCGGTGGAAAAAAGAACGGCACGATTCGTCTGTGTGATTGCAGCCGCCTTCCCGGATGGAACAGTCTATACCACCAAAGGAACGATCGAGGGAAAAATCGGTTACGAGGAACGCGGGGAGAACGGTTTTGGCTATGACCCGATTTTCTATCTGCCGGATATGAGCCGCACGACCGCAGAACTTTCTCCGGAAGAGAAAAACGCAGTCAGCCACAGAGGAAAAGCACTGGCGGCGATGAAAGAACAGATTGCATCATATTTGAAATAAGAAGAGGGAAGAGAATGAGTATGAAATTTCTGATAGTGAGCGATACCCATGGACGGATGTATAACCTCGAGGAGGCCATGGAACGTGAGGAGTTCGACGGCATGATCCACTGCGGTGACGTGGAAGGGATGGATGACCTGATCAAATCCAAGGTAAACGGTCCGTGCTATATGGTCATGGGAAATAATGACTGGTTTTCAAACCTCCCGGCGGAGATTCAGGTGAACATTGATGATTACCGTGCCTTTATCACACACGGTCATAACTATGGCGTATCGCTCGGCCTGGAGGGAATCTATGCGGAGGCGCTTTCCAGGGGTGTGGATATCGTACTGTTCGGCCATACGCACCGGCCGGTCGCAGAAAAGCGTGGAAATCTCTGGATTGTCAATCCGGGCAGCCTCACGTATCCGCGTCAGATGGGAAGAAAACCAAGCTATGCCATGCTGACGATCAATGAAGAGCATGAGCTTTCGGTGGAAATCAAGTATCTGGATTAAAAAACGGGTCGAAAAAGGGCGGAGAACAGCCCAAAATCGAATGAATTATCGCAACTAACATGACTATTCCAAAGAAAACAGGGTAGTACCGGAGCAGGTTCTGACTAATCCTTAAAAAGTTTGTCAAAAAAATACAATTTAGGTGTTGACAGATGAGAAAAGATATGATAAGATCTCTTTGTTGTCCGGTGAGAGCAAAACAACACAAAAACATTTTGAAAAAAATGAAAAAAAGTGTTGACAAACCGAAAACAATGTAATATAATAAATCTTGCGTCGAGCGCGAAAGGGTTAAACGCAAATCGGGAAACCTTGTTTACGGGGTGTGGCTCAGCTTGGCTAGAGCGCCTGGTTTGGGACCAGGAGGTCGCAGGTTCGAATCCTGTCACCCCGATGTCGTGCGGGTGTAGTTCAATGGTAGAACACCAGCCTTCCAAGCTGGATACGTGGGTTCGATTCCCATCACCCGCTTGCTGCTACGATTTTGTAGAAGCTGTGTGCTTGTAGCTCAGTTGGATAGAGCAACGGCCTTCTAAGCCGTGGGTCGGGGGTTCGAATCCCTCCAAGCACGCTTCACTAAAATTAAATAGTGAAAAAAGACTGTAAGTCGTAATTATGGTGGGTATAGCGCAGTTGGTTAGCGCGCCAGATTGTGGCTCTGGAGGCCAAGGGTTCGAATCCCTTTATCCACCCTGCCAGCAAGGCGAAACATTGGGCTATCGCCAAGCGGTAAGGCACAGCACTTTGACTGCTGCATTCGCTGGTTCGAATCCAGCTAGCCCAGTTGGATGCAAAAGTATACGGAGCATTAGCTCAGTCGGTAGAGCACTTGACTTTTAATCAAGTTGTCCGGGGTTCGAATCCCCGATGCTTCACTAAATAACCCGTAGAAAACGCCCATGGAGGTTTTCTATGGGATTTTTCTTTTTCTCGAAAAAATAATATGCGGTTATGACGGAATTGGCAGACGTGCAGGATTTAGGTTCCTGTGCCTTTCGGCGTGTGGGTTCGAGTCCCACTAACCGCAGAAAAATCCACAGCAGTAAAATGACAAAAATCAGATTCTAAATAATTGCAGCAAAAATATTCGCGCATCAAATATCTTAAAAACTCCAAACAGAACCGAAAATCAAATAGAGAATAGATAGAGGAAAAATGGTATGACAAGAGAAAAGTATGAGTCATTGCCTTTGAGCACGCTGAAAGCGCTGGCAAAATCCAGAAACATGAAGGGGATTTCCACCCTGCGGAAAGAAGCGCTGATTGAGCGGATGCTGGAAGAAGATCAGAAAGAAAATCAGAAAAACATGGAAGAGCCGGCGGTTCTAAAAGAGGAAAAAAAGACGGAAACTGTACAAGATCAGAATCAGGAACCGCAGGAAAAGCGGGAGGACGGTATGGAGCGCCAGAATCGGGAAACCTCGGAAAACGGCACCGCGCGCCCGTACCAGAGACCGCGGTATGTCCGCCGGGAAGAGCGCAGTGAAAACGGAGAGCGCCAGGAGTACCGTCCAAGAGCGCCGCGTTTCAATGAGCGTAGATTTCAGGAACCACGGAATTATAATCAGAATAACCGTGAGGAAGAGCAAAGACAGGAGCCGCGTCAGGAAGCAGGGCAGGAAATGAGACAGGAGCCGCTGCGTCAGGAAGCAAGACCAGAGACGAGACAGGAACCGCGTCAGGAAACCAGCACGCTCGACAGCGGCCAGGAGGCCTGCGGCATCCTCGAGGTCATGCCGGACGGATTTGGATTTATCCGCTCCGACAACTATATGCCGGGCGACAGCGATGTCTATGTTTCTCCGTCCCAAATCCGCCGTTTCGGACTGAAAACGGGAGATATCATCCGCGGAAACACGAGAGTAAAGTCCGCAACCGAAAAATTCAGCGCCCTTTTATACTTAAAGAGCGTCAACAATCTGCCGCTCGACCAGATCATGCGCCGCGGCAATTTCGAAGATATGACACCGGTCTTCCCGGATGAGCGGCTGCGCCTTGAGCGCCCGGGCGGAAGCATGGCGATGCGGATCGTGGATCTTGTAAGTCCGATCGGAAAGGGCCAGCGAGGCATGATCGTCTCCCCGCCGAAAGCCGGAAAAACGACGCTTTTGAAGGATGCGGCAAAATCCATCCTGCGGAACAACCCGGAGATGTATCTGATCATCCTTCTGATCGACGAGCGGCCGGAGGAGGTCACCGACATCAAAGAAGCGATCCAGGGCTCCAATGTGGAGGTTATTTATTCCACGTTTGATGAGCAGCCGGAGCACCACAAACGCGTGTCCGAGATGGTCATTGAGCGCGCGAAACGTCTTGTGGAGAGTAAAAAAGACGTTACGATCTTCATCGACAGCATCACACGTCTTGCCAGAGCTTACAACCTGACCGTTCCGCCGAGCGGCCGTACCCTTTCCGGCGGTCTCGATCCGGCAGCACTCTACATGCCGAAACGGTTTTTCGGCGCGGCCAGAAACATGCGCGAGGGCGGAAGCCTGACGATTCTTGCAACGGCGCTTGTGGACACCGGAAGCAAGATGGACGATGTCGTTTACGAGGAATTCAAAGGCACCGGAAACATGGAACTCGTGCTCGACCGGAAACTGCAGGAACGCCGCGTCTTCCCGGCCATCGACATAGCCAAATCGGGAACAAGAAGAGAAGATCTGCTTCTGACACCGGATGAGCAGGAGGCCGTTTACAATATGCGGAAGGCATTAAACGGCATGAAATCCGAGGAAGCCGTGGAAAATATTCTGAACATGTTTGCCCGCACCAGAAACAACGGCGAACTGATTCAAATTTTAAAAAACAAAAATAGTATAAGGCTTGCAATTTTCAAAATTGTGTGATACAATGAGAAAGCTGTGCAAGGTTGATGAGATTTTGTCAGCCTGAAATACGAAATCATCAGAGTAAATCTGAGAAGATAACAATATTAAGAAGAGGTGAATAAAATGAGAGAAGGAATCCATCCAGAATACCATCAGGCAACTGTTACCTGCAACTGCGGAAATACTTTCGTAACAGGTTCTACCAAGAAAGAGATCCATGTTGAGATCTGTTCTAAATGCCATCCGTTCTACACTGGCCAGCAGAAAGCTGCTGCAGCTCGTGGACGTATCGAGAAGTTCAACAAGAAATACGGCATGAAATAAGAATTGAATCAAGCAAGATGAAAAACGGGCTGAGGTTGGAAGATCTCAGCCCGTTCTTGCGTTACGGATGCAGAAAATCCCCTTTGAGGAGGTAAACGTAAATTATGAAATCATCCAATATTGGCGGCCAGGCCGTGATGGAAGGCGTCATGATGATGAACAAGGACCGCTATTCCGTCGCAGTACGCCGGCCGGACGGGGAGATTGAGGTTAAAGTAGAGCAGCACAAGCCGCTGACAAAGCACAAGGGGCTTTTAAAAGTTCCGATTCTGCGCGGTGTCTTCAGCTTTGCCGATTCGATGATCGTCGGCATGAGTTCCCTTATGTACTCCGCTTCGTTCTATGAGGACGAGGAGGAGGAAAAGAAAAAGCCGGCGACGAAAGAGGAAGAGGAGCAGCAGAAAGCGAAAAAAGAAAAGACAGACAGGCTGATGATGTACGGAACCGTCACATTTTCCGTTGTCATCGCCGTCGTTCTCTTTCTGATGGTGCCGTACTTCCTGTCCGAACTGCTGCACAAAGCGGGAGCCGGAACGACACTGACCGCGATGGCAGAGGCCTTTGTGCGTGTGGCACTGTTCCTCGGCTATCTGGCAGCCATTTCCCGTATGGAAGACATTCAGCGCGTGTTCATGTACCACGGCGCCGAGCATAAATGCATCAACTGCGTCGAGCACGGTCTGGAACTGAACGTGGAAAACGTCTTAAAGAGTTCCCGGGAGCACAAGCGCTGCGGAACGAGCTTTCTTATGTACGTCATCGTCATCAGCATCATCTTTTTCATGTTCATCCGGGTCGATTCCCCGGTGCTGAAAATTGTGATCCGCCTGCTTCTCATTCCGGTGATCGCGGGCGTTTCGTATGAAATTATCCGCCTGGCGGGAAAAAGTGACAATAAACTGGTCAACCTGATCAGTAAACCGGGCCTGATGCTGCAGCACCTGACGACGCGCGAGCCGGATGCCGAGATGGCAGAGGTTGCGATCGCCGCTGTGGAGGCTGTGTTTGACTGGAGAGCGTACCTGAACGAAAACTTTGGTTATACGTACCCGGCCAAAACCGAAAAGAAAGAACATGAGGAGCCGTGACCGATGAGTGTGCACGATAGAAAAAACTTGAAATCTGCACTGGAATCCGCTATTCTGTACTTACAAAAGCAGGGGGTGGAGGAAGCCCGGCAGGACGCATGGCTTTTACTGGAGCATGTCTGCGGGATCAGCCACAGCACCTACTTTGTACACAGTGAAGATGAAATGCCAAAAGAACAGCAGGAGCAGTACGAAGCGCTGGTCAGAAAGCGCGGCGAACACATTCCGCTGCAGCAGCTGACCGGAGAGGCGTGGTTCTACGGAATCCCTTTTTTTGTGAATGAGCATGTACTGATTCCGCGGCAGGACACCGAGATTCTTGTGGAGGAAGCGCTCCGCGGCCTTCCAAAAGATGCACGGATTCTCGATCTCTGCACCGGTTCGGGATGCATTCTCATATCGCTTCTTGTGACGAGAGAGGACTGCACTGGAATCGGCGCGGATCTCTCCGAGAAAGCCTTACAGGTTGCGGAAAAGAACGGCGCACAGGCGGGCGGACGGGCATCGTTCGTAAAGAGCAACTTATTTGAAAACATCGAGGGAACCTTCGATGTGATCGCAAGCAATCCGCCGTATATCCGCACGGATGTGATTGAAACGCTGATGCCGGAGGTGCGCGACCATGAGCCGCGGATGGCACTCGACGGCAGTGCGGACGGTCTTGTCTTTTACCGGAAGATTACAGAGCAGGCAGGAAGCTATTTAAAAGAGGGCGGAAAGCTCTGTTTTGAAATTGGATACGATCAGGGAGATGAAGTGCGGGAGCTGATGGAAACCCACGGCTTTGCCGATGTACAGGTTCTGAAAGATCTGGCAGGCCTGGACCGCGTGGTGACCGGTATCTGGCACAAAAAACCCTGACAGAAATGAATTTTAATTTTGACACCATAATGACATCATAAACAGACGAAAACAGCAAAAAGGAGCAGTCATTTTATGTTTGATAAACTTGATGATATCCTCATGCGTCTCGAGGAGGTACTGAATCAGTTAAGCGAGCCGGACGTCGCTGCCGATGCGGCGAAGTTCCAGAAGCTGATGAAGGAGCAGGCAGAACTCCAGCCGATCGCAGACGCATATAAGGACTATAAAACACAGAAACAGACCATCGAAGAGAGCCTGATGCTTCTCGAGGAGGAATCCGACGAAGAGATGCGTGAAATGCTGAAAGAAGAGCTCTCCGATGCGAAAAAACGCGTAGAGGAGCTGGAGCAGGAACTCAAAGTCCTGCTTCTGCCGAAAGACCCGAACGATGACAAGAACGTTATCGTAGAGTTCCGCGCAGGTGCCGGCGGAGACGAGGCGGCACTCTTTACCGCAGAAATCTGCCGTATGTACATCAAATACGCAGAGAGCCGCGGCTGGAAAACAGAGCTGACCAGCGCCGATGAAAACGGAATCGGCGGCTTTAAAGACGCAACACTTCTGATCAACGGAGCAGGCGCGTACTCCCGGATGAAGTACGAGAGCGGCACGCACCGCGTACAGCGTGTGCCGGAAACCGAGTCCGGCGGAAGAATCCATACCTCAACCATGACCGTAGCGATCATGCCGGAGGTGGACGACGTCGAAGTACAGATCGACCCGAAAGATTACAAATTCGATGTATTCCGTGCTTCCGGAAACGGCGGCCAGTGTGTCAATACGACCGACTCAGCAGTCCGTCTGACCCACTTCCCGAGCGGCATCGTCATTTCCTGCCAGGATGAGAAATCACAGTTAAAGAATAAGGACAAGGCACTGAAGATTCTGCGTGCCCGTCTGTACGACTTAGAGCAGCAGAAACAGCACGATGAGATGGCCGAGCTTCGAAAGAGCCAGGTCGGAACGGGAGACCGCTCCGAGAAGATCCGTACGTACAACTTCCCGCAGGGACGTGTGACGGATCACAGAATCAAACTGACCTTATACAAACTGGACGCCATCATGAACGGCGATCTGGATGAAATCATCGACAGTCTGATTGCAGCCGATCAGGCCGCAAAGCTGAGCAGCATGCAGGAAGAAGCATAATAATAAACGCTGCGAATCACGATTGGTCTATAGGATCGATTGCTGATAGAATAAACAAGAGAAAAAAGGGGAAAAGAGAAAGGGAAAACGCTATGAAGAAAACAGCACTTGTGATCATGGCAGCCGGAATCGGCAGCAGATTTGGAAAGGGAATCAAACAGCTTGAGCCAGTAGGACCAAACGGGGAGATCATCATGGATTATTCCATCCACGATGCACTGAAAGCCGGCTTCAACAAAGTAGTCTTCATCATCCGCAAGGATCTGGAGAAAGATTTCAAGGAAGTCATCGGCAACCGCATCAGCAAAATCACAGAGGTGGAATATGCATTCCAGGAGCTCGATGATCTGCCGGCAGGCTTTGCAAAACCGGAAGGCCGTACCAAACCGTGGGGAACCGGCCAGGCCGTTCTTGCCTGCAAAGGTCTTGTAAAAGAGCCGTTTGCTGTTATCAATGCTGATGACTATTACGGAAAAGATCCGTTCGTAAAACTGCACGACTACCTCGTACAGGAGCATGATGTGGATGAAGTTATGCCGATCTCCATGGCAGGATTCGTGCTTGGAAACACCTTAAGTGACAACGGCGGTGTTACAAGAGGTGTCTGCGTCGTTGATGAAAACGGAAACCTGACCGGTGTCAACGAGACGAAAAACATCGTAAAGACCGCAGAGGGCGCAGGCGTTGAAAAAGAAGACGGAACGGTTGATCCGATCGACAAAAACTCCCTTGTTTCCATGAACATGTGGGGACTGCAGCCGGAGTTCATTGATCTTCTGGAGAAAGGCTTTGTTGAATTCCTTTCTGCACAGAAAGAGGGAGATGTAAAAGGCGAGTACCTCCTTCCGATCTACATCGACGAGCTGCTGCACGCAGGAAAAGCAGAAGTAAAAGTTCTTCCGACCGACGCAGAGTGGTTCGGCGTAACGTATCAGGAAGACAAAGCTTCCGTAACAGAAGCATTCCGCAAACTGATTGCGGACGGCGTATACAGCGAGAAGCTGTACGACTAATTACGATATTTTGTTATTTGAGTGAATAACCAGAAAAAGCGTGTTTGAATGATTGCAAAAAATTTCAGACACGCTTTCTGCCCGAAAGGGGAAAGGAGCATACCATGGGTAAATATTTTGGAACAGATGGATTTCGCGGAGAAGCAAACATTGATCTGACGGTTGAGCATGCATATAAAGTGGGAAGATTCCTCGGATGGTATTTCGGAAAAGACCACAAAGCACAGATCGTCATTGGAAAAGACACCAGACGCTCCAGCTACATGTTCGAATATTCGCTGGTAGCAGGACTGACCGCATCGGGAGCAGACGCTTATCTGCTGCACGTAACGACCACCCCGAGCGTTTCCTATGTTGTCCGTACCGAAAACTTTGACTGCGGAATTATGATCTCCGCCAGCCACAACCCGTTCTATGACAACGGAATCAAAGTCATCAACGGCCTGGGACAGAAACTGGAAGCCGACATCGAAGCGCAGATCGAAGCCTACATCGACGACGGAACACCGAAGATCCCGTTCGCAACGAGAGAAGACATCGGACGCACCGTGGATTTTGCAGCCGGAAGGAACCGCTACATTGGACACCTGATCTCGATTCCGACAAAATCCTTTAAAAACATGAGAGTCGGACTCGACTGCTCCAACGGAAGTGCCTCTTCCGTAGCCAAGAGCGTGTTTGATGCCATCGGCGCCAAGACATATGTGATCCACAACGAGCCGGACGGAACAAACATCAACTGCGGCTGTGGTTCCACCCACATCGAAGAGCTTCAGAAATATGTAAGAGAGAAACACCTCGATGTCGGATTTGCCTACGACGGAGACGCAGACCGCTGCATCGCTGTCGATGAGCTGGGAAATGTGGTAGACGGAGACCTGATCATGTATGTCTGCGGTAAATACTTAAAAGAAAAAGGCCAGTTAAACGGAGATACGATTGTGACCACGATCATGTCAAACCTCGGTCTTTACAAAGCGTGTGACCGCGCCGGTATCCGGTATGAGAAGACGGCAGTCGGCGACAAATACGTGTGCGAGAACATGATGGCAAACGGCTATTCTCTCGGCGGAGAGCAGTCCGGCCACATCATTTTCAGCAAGCACGCGACGACCGGTGACGGAATCCTGACCTCCCTGATGGTGATGGAAGTGCTGATAGATAAGAAACTCCCGCTCAGCACCCTGACAGCCGAGGTAGTGATTTACCCGCAGCTCTTAAAGAATGTCCGCGTGGCAAACAAAGCAGCTGCAAAGGCCAACCCGGCAGTACAGAAAGCAGTAGAAGACGTAGCAGAGGCCCTGGGCGATGACGGACGCATCCTCGTAAGAGAGAGCGGCACCGAGCCGGTGATCCGTGTCATGGTGGAAGCACCGGACGACGCAACGTGTGCAAAATACGTAGACCAGGTTGTTTCTGTGATGCATAAAGAAGGACTTGTGACAGAATGAAAAAAAGACTGGTAATCTTTTTTCTGGCGGCGGCAATGGTGCTTGGCGGCTGTGAAAATAAAAATTCAAAGCTTTATAAAAAGGGCATCGAGGCGCTCGAACAGAAGGACTACGTAACGTCGATTGCGATGCTGGAGGGAGCCGTAAAGGCAGGCGACCGACTGGCGGAGAGCTACCGGTCGCTCGGCATCGCTTATCTGAAAAGCCAGGAGTATGACAAGGCAAAAGAGGCTTTCAAGAGCAGTCTTTCGAGCATGAAGCACAAAGACGCGGAGTTTTCGCGCGATGTCATGTATTACGAGGCGGAAACCTGCGTACAGGCCGGAGATCTGGATGGAGCCATTGAGATCTGCACCAATATTCAGGAAGAAAAGGCCGATGCCGATGCGCTGTTCCTTAGGGGACGCGCGTACTTCCTGCAGAAGAATTACGAGCAGGCGAAGGTGGATTTTGATGCGGCAGTGGAGACGAAGGAGAGCTATCAGCTCTGCCTTGACATTTACGAGCTGTATCAGGAGAGCAGCATGAAGGCGGACGGAGACCGTTACCTCGAAGCGGCAGTGAAGATTGAGCCGAAAACGACCGAGGATTATTATAACATCGGCTGCGCATACTACTATCTGGAGGAGCAGGACGAGGCGGTCAAAGCGTTCTCGAAGGCAATGAAAGACGGCAGCAGCGCGGCGATGGAAATGCTCGGCGAGGTTTACCTTTCCAATGGTCAGAACGACGAGGCGAAAGCACTGTTTTCTTCGTATCTTTCGACAGATGGCTTTGCGGCGGCAGCAAACAACGGGCTGGCGCTCTGCGCACTTGCGGAAAACGACACGGACAGTGCACTCTCGTATATCGAGGAAGGACTCAAAACGGCAGAGGATTCCGACCGGGAAAATCTGCTGTTCAACCAGATTGTATCCTATGAAAAACGGGCGGATTTTGATACCGCGAAGTCGCTGATGGCGGATTTTCTGGCAGCATACCCGGAAAACACCGCGGCGCAGCGGGAAAATACGTTTCTCCAGAACCGATAACAGACGGAGGAAGTTGGATTGTTTGATTTAAGAGAAGAACAGGAGCGCGTGATTCTGGTCGGCGTACAGGAAAACGGCGGCGCAAACGCAGAAGAATCGCTCGACGAGCTGGCGGAACTGGCCAGCACCGCCGGTGCGAAGGTGGAGGGCCGCCTGGTGCAGGTGCGGGAGGCCATTCATCCGGGAACGTACATCGGAAAAGGAAAATTAGAGGAATTGAAAATTCTGGTGCGCGCCTGCGATGCGACGGGCATCATCTGCGACGATGAGCTCTCCTCGATCCAGTTAAAAGGGCTGGAGGAAGCACTGGAATGCAAGATCATGGACCGTACGCTTTTAATCCTGGATATCTTTGCGGCGCGCGCCGTGAGCAGCGAGGGTAAAATCCAGGTTGAGCTGGCCCAGTTAAAGTACCGTGCATCCCGACTTTCCGGCCTTGGCACATCGCTTTCCCGTCTCGGCGGCGGAATCGGTACGAGAGGACCGGGAGAGAAAAAGCTGGAAACCGACCGGCGCCTGATCCGCACGCGTATTACGCAGTTAAAACGTGAGCTTGAGGAAGTACGCCAGCACAGAGAGCTCCTTCGTGAAGGCAGAAAACGTTCCAAAATCCCGGTAGCGGCGCTCGTAGGCTATACGTCAGCGGGAAAGAGCAGTCTTTTAAATGCACTGACAGGATCGGAAATTCTGGCAGATGCAATGCTGTTTTCCACACTGGATACGACGACGCGGTCACTGACCCTTCCGGATGGACAGGAAATCCTGCTGACCGATACGGTTGGATTTATCAATAAGCTGCCACATCATCTGATTGATGCATTCCGCAGTACGCTGGAGGAAGCACGGTATGCCGACTATATTCTCCACGTTGTGGATACGTCAAATCCGCAGATGGAGCTGCAGATGCAGGTCGTGTACGATACGCTGCGGGAACTGAAAGTTGAGGACAAAAAGATCGCCACCCTGCTGAACAAGCAGGATAAGCTTCTTGCCCCGATGGTTGTAAAAGATTTCCGGGCAGACGCGAGCCTTGCGGTCTCTGCCAAAACAGGACAGGGACTCGAAGACCTCAAAAATTTACTCTCCTCGTGGATGATGGAGGGAAAAATCTATATCGAGCGCCTCTATCCGTACGATAAGGCGGGAACGATTTCACTGATCCGCGGATACGGAATTCTGCTCGAAGAAGAATATCTGCCGGAAGGCATCCGCGTAAAAGCCTATGTACCGAAGGATATCTATCCGAGGGTATAGAGGTATGGCAAGCGGGCTTAAAAACGGCAGTACATCCCTTTAAGCGCCGTACAGCGCCGAAAAATGGAAGGGACAGAACACAAGTAAAAGTACCATATCTAGTGATGTTAGAAAATTTCACACTAGATATGGTACTTTTTACTATTGACGGGAGAAACATGCTCTGCTATCATATGGTTCAGACACTGCAAAGAGTGGAACCTTAAAAAGGCCTTGCAGAAACGGTTGAATTAACAGGAGGGATTCCATGTTTCAGGTAGAAAAGAGAGACGGAACGATTGCAGAGTTCCAGATGAAAAAGATTACCGATGCGATTGGAAAAGCATTCGGCGCAAAAGATATGCAGTTCAGCGATGACATGCTTCAGATGCTGGCATTGCGCGTAACAGCGGACTTTCAGTCCAAGATCAAAGACGGAAAAATTTCAGTGGAGGCAATTCAGGACAGCGTGGAGAACGTGCTGATCCAGTGCGGCTACGCAGAAGTGGCAAAAGCTTACATTCTGTACCGCAAGCAGAGGGAAAAAATCCGCAACATGAAATCGACGATCGTAGACTACAAAGAGATCGTGGACAGCTACGTAAAAGTAGAGGACTGGCGTGTCAAAGAGAATTCGACCGTAACGTATTCTGTCGGCGGTCTGATCTTAAGCAATTCCGGCGCGATCACAGCCAACTACTGGTTATCAGAGATTTATGATGACGAGATCGCCGAGGCACACCGCAACGCGGATATTCACATCCACGACCTGTCGATGCTGACCGGCTACTGTGCAGGATGGTCGTTAAAACAGCTCATCAAAGAAGGACTTGGCGGCATCAACGGAAAGATTACTTCTTCTCCGGCAAGACATCTTTCGGTTCTGTGCAACCAGATGGTCAACTTCCTCGGCATTATGCAGAACGAGTGGGCAGGTGCGCAGGCATTTTCTTCATTTGATACGTATCTGGCGCCGTTCGTCAAAGTGGACAACTTAAGCTACGGCGAAGTGAAGAAGTGCATCGAGGCGTTTATCTACGGCGTCAACACACCGAGCCGCTGGGGAAGCCAGGCACCGTTCTCCAACATCACACTCGACTGGACCGTACCGGATGACCTCGCGGAGCTTCCGGCGATCGTCGGCGGTAAGGAGATGGACTTCAAGTACAAAGACTGTAAAAAAGAGATGGATATGGTCAACAAAGCGTTCATCGAGACGATGATCGAGGGAGATGCCAACGGAAGAGGCTTCCAGTACCCGATCCCGACCTACTCCATCACATCCGATTTTGACTGGTCCGATACGGAGAATAACCGTCTGCTGTTCGAAATGACTGCAAAATACGGTACCCCGTACTTCTCCAACTACATCAACAGCGATATGAAACCAAGCGACGTGCGCTCCATGTGCTGCCGTCTCCGCCTGGATCTGCGTGAGCTTCGAAAGAAAACCGGCGGATTCTTCGGTTCCGGCGAGAGCACCGGATCGGTCGGCGTTGTCACCATCAATATGCCGCGTATCGCATATCAGTCCAAAGATGAGAAAGAGTTCTACCGCCGTCTCGATCATATGATGGATATTGCCGCACGTTCGTTAAAGACGAAACGTGAGGTCATTACCCGCCTCCTGGACGAGGGACTGTATCCATATACGAAACGGTACCTTGGAACGTTTGAGAACCACTTCTCAACCATCGGTCTGATCGGTATGAACGAGGCCGGCTTAAATGCCGCATGGCTCGGAAAGGGTCTGGAGGATCCGAAGACACAGCAGTTTACGAAAGAAGTTCTGAACCATATGAGAGAGCGTCTTTCTGATTACCAGGAGGAGTACGGCGATCTGTACAACCTTGAGGCAACTCCGGCGGAGTCGACCGCATACCGTCTGGCAAAACACGACCGTGCAAAATGGCCGGATATCAAGACCGCAGGCCATGAGGGAGATACCCCGTACTACACCAACAGCTCCCATCTGCCGGTGGACTATACCGAGGATATTTTCTCTGCGCTTGATATTCAGGATGATCTGCAGACGCTGTACACCTCGGGAACTGTATTCCATGCGTTCCTTGGCGAAAAACTGCCGGACTGGAAAGCAGCAGCTTCCCTTGTGCGGAAGATTGCAGAGAACTACAAACTGCCGTACTACACGCTGTCCCCGACGTATTCTGTCTGTGCGAACGACGGCTATCTCGCCGGCGAGCATTTTACATGTCCGATCTGTGGAAAAGAGGCAGAGGTTTACAGCCGTATCACGGGATATTACCGTCCGGTCAAGAACTGGAACGACGGAAAACGCCAGGAGTACAAGAACAGAACTGTATATGATATCATCCACTCCAAATCGCCGGAGCAGAAAATGAAATCGTACGGCGCAGCAGAGAAACTGGCAGAGCAGGCCGCTGGAAAAGAAGAGCCGAAAGCCGCTGCAGCAGCAGATAAAATCGAGGAAGACGGCATGTACCTGTTCACGACAAGCACCTGCCCGAACTGCAAAATGGCAAAAGAAATGCTCGCCGAGGAGCAGTATGAGGTGATCGACGCAGAGCGTCACCCGGATCTTGCCGCACAGTACGGCATCATGCAGGCACCGACTCTTCTCGTTGTGGAGGACGGCCAGGCGCAGAAGATTGTGAATGCTTCCAATATCCAGAAATATGTGGATGAATATCTCTCCTAAATCTGTGCGCATATAGTTGCAGGAAAGAACAAACAGAGTTATAATAGGAAAAAGTGATACCCTCGCCCGGGCATCCCGGGTGGGGGTATTATTATGGCGCTGAGCACAGCAGAAATCGGCCCGGTGGACCGGTTTCACTTACAGAAGGGAGAAAAATTATGGGATACAGCCAGGACACAATCTGTGTACAGGGAGGATGGCAGCCGAAAAACGGTGAGCCGCGTGTACTTCCGATTTACCAGAGCACAACATTCAAATATGCAACCAGCGAGGAAATGGGAAAACTGTTCGATCTGGAGGAAGAGGGATATTTCTATTCCCGTCTGCAGAACCCGACGAACGACGTCGTAGCACAGAAAATCTGCGATCTGGAGGGCGGCGTGGCAGCCATGCTCACATCTTCCGGCCAGGCGGCAACGATGCTTGCTGTTACCAACATCTGTGAGGCAGGCGACCACGTTGTCTGCGCGGCAAAGGTTTATGGAGGAACCTCCAACCTGCTCGCCGTTACCTTAAAACGATTCGGCATCGAGACTACCCTCGTGGACCAGGATGCGCCGGCAGATGAGCTGGAAAAAGCATTCCAGCCGAACACCAAAGCTGTCTTTGCCGAGACGATTTCCAACCCGGCAGGTGTTGTACTTGACATTGACAAGTTTGTTAAACTTGCACATGAGCACGGCGTTCCGATGATCTGCGACAACACCTTTGCAACCCCGATCAACTGCCGTCCGTTCGAGTTCGGTGTAGATATTGTCACCCATTCCACCACAAAATACATGGACGGCCATGCAATGGCGCTCGGCGGAGCGATTGTCGATTCCGGAAACTTCGACTGGGATGCGCATGCAGACAAATTCCCGGGCCTTACTACACCGGACGAATCGTACCACGGCGTGATTTATACGCAGAAATTCGGTAAAAAAGCGTATATCACAAAAGCAACCGCGCAGCTGATGCGTGATATGGGAGCGTGCCAGTCCCCGCAGAATGCATTCCTGACGAATGTCGGTCTGGAGACCCTGCACCTGCGCGTGGAGCGCCACTGCAGAAATGCCGAGAAAGTGGCAGAGTTCCTGAAAAATCATCCGAAGGTAGCGTGGGTTGAGTACGCAGGCCTTGCAGACAGCAAATACCATGCACTGGCAGAAAAATATATGCCGAACGGAACGTGCGGCGTTCTCTGCTTCGGACCGAAGGGCGGAAGAGACGGTGCGATGCGTTTTACGAACGGCCTGAAAATGGTAGCAATTGTAACACACGTTGCCGATGCAAGAAGCTGCGTTCTGCACCCGGCAAGCCATACCCACCGCCAGCTGAACGATCAGCAGCTCATCGAAGCCGGTGTTCTGCCGGATCTGATCCGTCTGTCAGTCGGCATCGAGGATGTGAACGATATCATTGCAGACCTTGATCAGGCGCTTGCGAACGTATAAAGATACAAAAAACAGGATGTGAAAAGGAGCGTATTGGTAAAATGGAAGAAATGGCAAAGAAACGCGTAAAAGATTCTGAGACAGAGCAGTCGTATCTTCTGATGCACCGCCATATCAACGGCTATGGCCGTCTGTTCGGCGGCCAGCTGGTCGCGTGGATCGATGAGCTTGCCGGTCTGGTGGGACGCCGCCACTGCGGCCACGAAATAACCACCGCGTGCATCGACAATCTGAACTTCAAGCATCCTGCTTTTCTGAACGACACCGTCGTACTGGTCGGAAGGGTGACGTATGTCGGACGCACTTCAATGGAGGTGCGCGTCGACACGTACGTGGAAGAGCTTGCGACCGGCATTCGGAAAATGATCAACCGTGCCTACGTGGTGATGGTGGCCATCGACGAGAACGGCCGCGCACTTCCCGTCCCGGGCCTGATTCTGGAATCCCCGGAGCAGGAAGCTGAGTGGGAGGGCGGAAAACGCCGCTATGAACTGCGAAAAGAGCGTCACAGAGAGGGGTTCTAAGTTGACGTTCACCCGCACATTTGCAGAATCCACCGGGGCGTTTACCGGAGCTGTCTTCGTGCATTCTGAAAATTTCATTTAAAAAAATCCCGCCGTGTCCCTTGACAGGCGGGATTTTCCATGTTAAGGTAAAGGCAGTTATACGACTGACGGAAGTGGAAATGACCACAGGGAGTATAGCGTGAGAAGAGGCCGACCGTCTGGGCAGAAGAATGCTTGGGGGAGTGGGTCTGTTTTTTTATCCAAAAACAGAAAATCCCATTCCAGCCACATTGAAAAGGAGATCAGAAGATGAAAAAAGTATCACTGGAACAGGAATTAAAAGGAAATGCATATCCAGGAAGAGGAATTGTGATCGGCAGATCCAAAGACGGCACAAAAGCCGTTGCCGGATACTTTATTATGGGCAGAAGCCAGAATAGCCGCAACCGTGTCTTTGTTGAGGAGGGTGAGGGAATCCGCACACAGGCGTTTGATCCGTCGAAGCTGGAAGATCCGAGCCTGATCATCTACGCACCGGTACGCGTTCTGGGAAATGATACGATCGTAACAAACGGAGACCAGACCGATACCGTATACGAAGGACTGGAGCAGGGAAAAACGTTTGAGGTATCCCTTCGAAGCAGAGAGTTTGAGCCGGATGCACCGAACTACACTCCTCGTATTTCCGGTGTGATGCACGTAGAGAACGGAACGTACGGCTACCAGATGTCGATCTTAAAGAGCAATAACGGCGATCCGTCCCAGTGCAACCGCTACACCTTCTCCTATGATAACTGTGTAGCAGGGGAAGGCCATTTCATCCACACCTACATGCACGACGGCAATCCGCTGCCAAGTTTTGAGGGTGAGCCAAAACTGGTCGAGATTCCGGATGACATCGATGCCTTCACCGAACTGCTCTGGAGCAGCTTAAACGAGGACAACAAGGTGTCCCTCTTCACACGCTATATCGACATTGCAACCGGCAAGTATGAGACAAGAATCGTGAATAAAAATAAATAAGAAATCGAGTGTTTTGCGAAAGGAGAAAATCATGAAAGAATTAGCGTTAAAATACGGATGCAACCCGAACCAGAAACCTTCCAGAATTTACATGGATGATGACAGAGATCTTCCGATCGAAGTATTAAGCGGCCGTCCGGGCTATATCAATTTTCTGGATGCCTTCAATGGCTGGCAGCTGGTACGTGAGCTGAAAGCAGCCACCGGTCTTCCGGCAGCAACTTCCTTCAAGCACGTTTCCCCGGCAGGTGCAGCCGTAGGTCTTCCGCTGGACGAGACCCTGCGTAAAATTTACTGGGTAGACGATATGGGAGAGCTTTCTCCGTTAGCATGCGCTTATGCAAGAGCCAGAGGCGCAGACCGTATGTCTTCTTTCGGCGACTTTATCGCACTTTCTGATGTCTGCGACAAAGACACCGCATCCCTGATCAAACGCGAGGTTTCTGACGGTGTCATCGCTCCGGGATTTACCGATGAAGCACTGGAAATCCTGAAAGCAAAGAAAAAAGGTAACTACTGCGTCATCAAAATCGACGAGAATTACCGTCCGGCTCCGCTCGAGCACAAACAGGTCTTCGGCATTACCTTTGAGCAGGGCCGCCAGGAGCTGCCGATCGACGATGAGCTGCTCTCAAACGTGGTAACCGAGAACAAAGAGATTCCGGAAGCAGCAAAACGCGATCTGAAGATTGCACTGATTACCTTAAAATATACCCAGTCCAACTCCGTATGCTTCGTCAAAGACGGTCAGGCCATCGGTGTCGGTGCAGGCCAGCAGTCCCGTGTGCACTGCACCCGTCTTGCCGGACAGAAAGCCGACAACTGGTTCCTGCGTCAGTGCCCGAAGGTGCTGGATCTGCAGTTCGTAGACGGCATCCGCCGCGCAGACCGTGACAATGCGATCGACGTTTACATCGGCGAGGAGTACATGGATGTTCTCGCAGACGGCGCATGGGAGAAGATCTTCAAAGTAAAACCGGAAGTCTTCACAAGAGAAGAGAAACGTGCATGGCTCGACCAGATGAAGGGCGTAACCTTAGGTTCCGATGCCTTCTTCCCGTTCAGTGACAACATCGAGCGCGCACACAAGAGCGGCGTCCAGTACATCGCAGAGCCGGGCGGATCGGTTCGTGACGACGCTGTCATCGAGTGCTGCAACAAGTACAACATGGCGATGGCATTTACAGGAATCCGTCTGTTCCATCACTAAAAAGAAATGCGTTTTATATTTATATAAGAAGAAAGAATCCGGTCTCTGGGCGGCCGGATTCTTCTTTTTTTCGCACATGTATCATCAAAGAGAGAGTAGCACTTTCTGAAGAATAAAAAATAAGCAGGAAGAGGGCGGTACCGCCCTTTTTCTGTCGAAAACCCCTGTTCTTTTTCGGAAAAGTGTGATAAAATACCCCATGGGCGTATCTTTTGCCCGCTGCAAAAAGGAGGATGAGGAATATGCGGCAGATGGAATTTAAAATGGAGCGACAGGGACTTCTCGAGGAAGGCCAGGAAGTCAACGTGACAGAAAGCGCACTGCCTACCTCCTATTATTATACGATTACCCCGGCAGTGGCAATGAGCAGGAATTATCAGGCGTATGAGAGGCTGCAGTCCCGGAAGGGAATCGTAAAAGAAGTAAAAGAGACACCGAGAGGATTCTATACGGTAGTGGAGTTTGATGAAGATGAGCCGACCTGACGAGAACAAAAATGAGCACCCGGTGGTGCATCCGATTCCGCCGGTTTACCGCGCCGATTCCCGGATTCTGATTCTCGGCAGTTTTCCGTCCGTAAAATCCAGGGAGACCGGATTTTTTTACGGCCATCCGCAGAACCGTTTCTGGAAAGTGACGGCAGCCGTGTGCGGGGAAGAGGTGCCGCAGACCGTGGAGGAGAAGAAGGCGTTTCTGCTCCGGAATCATATCGCTGTCTGGGATGTGATCGCGTCCTGCGTCATCACAGGTTCGAGCGATGCGAGCATCCGCGATGTTGTGCCGAATCCGCTGCAGGACATTCTGGAATGCGCCGATATCCGGCAGATTTACTGCAACGGGGCGACCGCGTGGAAGTATTACCGGAAGTACCAGGAGAAGCAGCTGGGACGGGAAGCGGTTCGCCTTCCGTCGACGAGTCCCGCGAACGCCGCATGGTCTGTGGAGCGGCTGCTTGGCGAGTGGAGCCAGTGCGGAGAAGTCTTACGAAACGGAGAGTGACAGGATGAAAAAAGAGTACGAGACCGTCTGGGAGATTTTTAATGAGTGTGCCAATAATCAGATGCGGGACGTCTTTTTCGACGAGATCGAGACGGATGACCCGGAGGCGTATATCCGTCAGAAATTTCCGGACAAAAACTTAAAATATGAAAAAACGGTGGAAGCGGACGGATCTCTGGTCTTTGACATTGAGACCTCCGGCATCCGCCAGCGGTTTACGTTTACAGAAATCTGAATCGCGCAGAAAATACCAGAAAAGCGGAGAAAAAAACGATGAGTGAAGAAAAACACACGCATGTGCATGTGCTGGAAGACGGCACCGTGATCGAGCATTCCCACGATCACGCCCACGGGCACCATCATACAAATACAAAAGCAGTCTTAAACCGCCTCTCCCGCGCGATCGGACACATGGAGTCGATCAAGCGGATGGTAGAGGAAGGCCGGGACTGCACTGAGGTTCTGATCCAGCTGTCTGCCGTGAAGGCGGCCATTAACAATACAGGAAAAATTATCCTGGAGGATCACATTGAACATTGCATCGTCGATGCAGTCGAGCATGGGGACACAAAAGCGATTCAGGAGCTGAATAAGGCGATCGACCGCTTTGTCAAATAAGCAAGAAAAACAAGAAAAGAGGAAAGAAACATGGCAAAAGAATGCAGCAATTCGAGCTGTTCCAAAGAAAGCTGCGAAGGATGTCCAAGCAAAGCAGGACAGGGCAAACCGGATTTTCATATTGATCTGAATGCCGATTCTTCGATCAAACATGTCATTGGCGTTGTCAGCGGCAAGGGCGGTGTTGGTAAATCCATGGTAACCGCATCTCTGGCAAACCAGAAAGCAAAAGAGGGCTACAAGGTTGGTATCCTCGATGCCGATATCACAGGACCGTCCATCCCGAAAATGTATGGCCTGAAAGGACCTGCAAACGTAGATGACAAGGGCGTTTACCCGGCAGTTGCAGCAAACGGCGTAAAGGTAATGTCCATCAACCTCCTGCTTCCGGGCGAGGAAGAGCCGGTCATCTGGAGAGGACCTGTCATCGCAGGAACCGTAAAACAGTTCTGGACCGACGTCATCTGGGGCGACCTGGACTATCTCTTCGTCGATATGCCGCCAGGAACCGGTGATGTTCCGCTGACCGTTTTCCAGTCTCTTCCGGTAGACGGCGTAGTGATCGTATCTTCCCCGCAGGATCTGGTGCGCATGATCGTCATGAAAGCCTACAAGATGGCACAGATGATGAGCGTTCCGGTGCTCGGTATCGTAGAGAACTACAGCTACCTCGTATGTCCGGACTGCGGCAAAAAGCTGTCCATTTTCGGCGAAAGCCACATCGACGAGATCGCAGCCGAGATCGGCGTGCCGGTTCTCGGCAAAATGCCGATTCATCCGGAGTTTGCCGAGCTGGTGGACGAAGGAAGATTTGCAGAAGTGGATAACACCGATATTGCAAAGATCAACATCTAATCATTAAATATAGAAGCAAGTAATGGCATGAAAAACTCGTTTTTCCTTGATTTTACAAGGAAAAGCGGGTTTTTTTGACAAGATTTTTACGTTTCTTTTGGCAAAAACTATTTTATTTTAAACGGATTTTGTGTAACCGGTTACACATGACTGCGCAAATGAGACAAAAAGCGACAAATATGAAGGGTTAATGAGAAAAACTTGCATAAAAAACATGCATAATATGGCAAAAACAAGGAAATAAATTCAATATTGACATTTAAAGAGAAAAAGTGCATAATCTACCTCAACGATAGGAAAACAAACAGCTATTGATTAAGAAAGAGGTGAATCGTATGTCACACTGCGTAGTAAGACTCAATGGAACTGAGGAAGTAGAGGAGTTTGTAAAAGCAGCTTCCAAATGTGATTTTGATATTGACATTTTTTACAACCGCGTTATTATTGATGCAAAATCCATTCTTGGCATCCTCAGCATGGATCTGAACCGTGATCTCACCGTACACTGCTATGGTGACAGCCCGGCATTCAATAAAACCCTGCAGAAATTTGCTGTAGCATAAATTTTATTAAGGGAAACGAAAAAAATTCAGCCTGCGCCGCCAGCGAGAGTAGAGACAGAATTTGCGCAGGGGACTTTCTGAAGAAAAACTAATCACACGAGACACATAACTTCAGAGAGAAAAAAGGAGACTGTTGCGGCAGTCTCCTTTTTTCTGTATAATGATAACTATTCAGAGCCATGCGAAATTCCAGAAAAGGACACGAATCATGCTTGCATGAATGAGCGTTCTTTTCTGGAATTTCATATGGCGAGAAGCCACATCGAGATGCAGCGCAGCGGAATCGAGATGGGGCTCTGAATAGTCTGGTTAGAAAAGGAGCGGGCTAGTGGAAGAGAAGAAGAAAGAGATCCGGATTTCCGTGCGGAATCTGGTGGAGTTTATTCTGCGCAGCGGGGATCTGGACAACTCGTCGGGCGGTTTTGGCGAGCGCGATGCCATGCAGGCGGGAACGCGGGTGCATCAGCAGATTCAGAAAAAACGGGGCGCCGATTACCGTGCGGAGGTTCCGCTGGTTCACGAAAAAGAATATGAGCATTTCATCCTGCGCGTCGAGGGAAGAGCGGACGGCATGTACGAGGACGGAACCACGACCGTGATCGAGGAGATCAAGGGAACGTACCGTGACCTCGAAATGATGGAAGAGCCGGTTCCGGTACATCTGGCACAGGCGAAGTGCTACGCTTACATCTACGGCCTTCAGAACCGCAAAGAGGAGATGGGCGTGCTGATGACGTACACCCTGCTCTCCTCCGAGGAGGAAGGCCTTCTGCGCCCGCTCACCAAAGAAGAGGTAAAGCCGGAGCACTCCAACTGGCGCATCCGCCATTTTCTGCAGACGTACAAGCTCCCGGAACTGGAGCAGTGGTTCGATGAGCTACTCGACGCCTGGTTTATCTGGGCGGAATTCCAGTACCAGTGGCAGAAAGCGCGAGATGCCTCAATGCAGCACCTCGAATTCCCCTTCCCGTACCGGAAAGGCCAGCGGGAACTGGTGAGCGGCGTCTACCGTACCATTCTGCGAAAAAAGAACTCTTCGTCCAGGCGCCGACCGGCATCGGAAAAACAATGTCCACGGTCTTTCCGGCCATCCGCGCGATCGGAGAGGGCTGCGGCGACCGTCTTTTTTATCTGACTGCGAAAACCATCACCCGTACCGTGGCAGAGGAGGCGGTCTCCATTCTAAAAGAGAAGGGACTGCAGTTCAAAGCAATCACGCTGACCGCAAAAGAAAAAATGTGCATCCTCGATGAGCCCGAATGCGATCCGATCCACTGCCCGCGCGCGAAAGGTCATTTTGACCGGATCAACGCGGCGGTGTACGAGATGCTGACGGAATGCGATTCCTACACAAGAGAGGAAGTCCTGCGCCAGGCGGAAAAATGGAACGTCTGCCCGCACGAGCTCCAGTTTGATGTGGCTTCGTGGGTGGACGGCGTGATCTGCGATTACAACTATGCGTTTGATCCGACCTCGAAATTAAAACGCTTTTTCGCAGAAGGAACGAAGGGTGACTACATCTTTCTGATCGATGAGGCGCACAACCTGGTCGAGCGGGGCCGCGATATGTTCAGTGCCACGCTCGTCAAAGAGGAGATTTTAAAGGTCCGCCAGCTCCTCCGCCCGTATGCACCGGGCAAAAAGCTCGAGAAGGCGCTGAACCGCTGCAATCACCAGATGCTCGTCTACAAAAGAGAGTGCGATTCCTGCACGGAGCTGGAAAGCGTATCGACGTTTCTTATGATGGTCAATCAGCTGCTGGAAGAACTGGCGGGCTGGCTGGAAGCGCATAAGACAAGCGAAATCCGGAAGCAGGTTCTGGAATTTTACTTTAACTTGCGAAATTTTTCCGAGATTTACAATTTAGTGGATGAAAATTATCTGATCTACACGAGTTATCTCGATAACGGCGATTTTGCACTGCGCCTGTTCTGCGTCAACCCGGCGGAGAATCTGCAGCAGTGTATCAACCAGGGGCGGTCGGCCGTATTCTTTTCCGCGACGCTGCTGCCGGTGCAGTATTATAAGAAGATGTTCAGCACGAATACGGACGATTACGCGATTTACGTGGAGTCCCCGTTTGATCCCACGAAGCGGTGTCTGGCGATCGGAAGCGAGGTCAGCACGAAGTATCAGCGGAGAAACCGCGCAGAGTTTGAGAAGATCGCCGCCTATCTGAACGAGATGATCCAGAGCCGGAAGGGCAACTATATGGCGTTCTTCCCGTCATACCGCCTGATGCAGGATGTCTATGCGGTCTATGAGGAACTGTATGCAGATGAAAACGTGACCTGCCTGATCCAGGAGTCGGCGATGCGGGAGCAGGAGAGAGAAGAGTTTCTGGAAGCGTTTGCGAAAGACAACGAGAAAACGCTGGTGGGATTCTGTATCATGGGAGGCATTTTCTCGGAGGGAATTGATCTGGACGGGGAAAAGCTGATCGGCGCGGCCGTTGTGGGAGCCGGAATCCCGCAGGTGGGGCCGGAGAGAGAACTTTTAAAGCAATATTTCGACCGCAGCGGAGAGAACGGTTTCGACTACGCGTACCGCTATCCCGGCATGAATAAAGTATTGCAGGCGGCAGGGCGCGTGATCCGTACGACGGAGGACACGGGTGTGATTCTGTTGCTCGACGAGCGGTTTCGAAACCGGGAGTACCGCGAGCTGTTCCCAAGAGAGTGGGAGGACTGCCGGATTGTGCAGCGCAGCAGCCTCCCGGAGGTAATCCATTCGTTTTGGGAGAGGGTGGATTGTGAGAGCGGATCAAAAGCCGGGCAGCAGGAAATGAAATCTCGGTACAGCGCTGAACGTTACGTGTGATCCGCGCGGTTCCGGTATTCGCTCGGCGAGCAGCCCATCTGCTGCCGGAAAATTTTAGAAAAATAGGCAGGACTGGAAAATCCGGTCTGTTCCGCTACGGAAGTGATACTGGCCTGGCGCTCGAGAAGGAGCGGCAGGCTTTTTTCAATACGGTAATCGAGAAGATAGTCAAACAGGGATTCGTTCATGCATTTCTTGAAAAACGGCAGCATTCACTGCGGCAGATGTGGATCTGTGCGGCGAGATCCTCGAGCGTCAGATGCTCCATATAATGGCGGTGGATGTAGTCGAGCAGAATGCGGAGCCGCTCAACGTCACGCGCTGCCGCCGTGTTCTGGGATTCACCGGAAAACGATGCGTGGCGGTAAATCTCAATCCAGATCGACAGCAGAAGCTCCTGGATTTCCATCTCAAACGCGGACGGCTGCGAAAGCGAGAGGTCGTAGATGCGGTGCATACAGACAAGTACCTGGTTCTGCCAGTCGATCTCCGGCGAAAAGACGATGGAGGCGAGCTGCATATCCGTCAGCACCGGTTCGACGTAGCGCGTCTGGATCACACTGTTTGAAAAACCATAGAGAAAGCGCGGGGCGAACGTGGTTGAAATATAGACGCAGTCCATCCCGTCGATCATGTGGCCGCTGTGAAGCGCATTCGTGTTGCAGAAAATGCCGTCCCCTTCTTTTAAGACATACGATTTGCCGTTGACCTGATATCCGATCTGCCCCGAGAGGACAAACGTCAGCTCAATTTCCGGGTGCCAGTGCCAGGAAAAGGAGCCGCGCTCGTAGCGGGAGAGCTGTTCGTAACTGATGTTGACAGGAAATTCATAGCTGCCGTGGGCCTTCAGCTCACGGTTTTCTTATCCATGCGGATCTGCATGAAACGTACCTCCAATCCATAAAATCCATTAAAAATCATACGATAAGTAAAGTATGCGGCAAAAAGGGAAAAACAAGAAAAATACGAAGATCACCTCAATATAATTATCGCTTGCCCCAATATTGTTGTTGCAGATGGGCGTACGGCTCACTATAAATGATACTTAAGAAGATAA
>ENA-OQOA01000061-OQOA01000061.1-human-gut-metagenome-genome-assembly--contig:-NODE-61-length-63689-cov-7.815534_pt1 | contig 63689 bp, 48 predicted proteins | sample MGYA00242633_ERZ504888 | MGnify/ENA primary metagenome ERZ504888 (study PRJEB26092, sample SAMD00036372) | human gut metagenome | host: Homo sapiens | study: EMG produced TPA metagenomics assembly of...
GAGCCCTGGTCGAGCAGCACATCGGCATTGCCCGAAATACTGGTAAGCGGCGTGCGCAGGTCGTGCGAGATGGAGCGCAGCAAGTTGGCACGCAGCTGCTCATTTTTAGCGAGCACCGCCGCCTCCTCGCGGGCCTCCATGGCGCGGGCGCGATCGAGCGCCAGCTCTCCTTCGCTCACGATGGCATCGGCAAGTGTCCGCTCCTCGTGCGTCAGCACGTCGGGCTCGGCAACGATAGCCAGCACGCCCACCACCGAGGCGGGATCGCCCGCGCGCACCATGGTGTCGCCCGAGCGCACGGTCAGGTAGATGCCGTAGAACGCCGAGCCGCCGTAGGTGGCATCGAGCGGCGTTCCCACATAGGCGGACGCCGAGAGCCGTGGCGGCATCTGCGGCACCAGCTCGTGCACCGGCGCGGCATCGCCCACGGCCGTGTACGTCGCGCGCGGCAACAGGTCATCGTCTTCCGGATCGGCGCTGTACCACACGACCGGACAGCCCGAAAGACGCGCCAGCTGCGTTGCCATAGCATGGACAATCTGCTGCTGATCGGCGCAGCGCTGCAGCATGCGATTGGTCTCGAGTACCATCTGCGTACGACGGTCGCTGGCGGCGGCCTGCGCCAAGGCACGGCGCAGGGCCAGCGCAATCGAGCTCGACACGAGCGAGACCGCAAACATGATAAAGAACATGCCGGGATAGACGCGGTCGATGAGCGACAGCGAGTAGCGCGGGTCGACAAACAAATAGTTGTAGAGCGCCACGGCGGCAGCCGAGCTCAGCAGGCAATACAGGCGGCTCCAGGTAAAGAAAGCGCACAGCTGCACGGCGAACACATAGACGATCATGATGCTCGGCGCGAGACCCGGATGGTCGAGCAGCGCGCCCGCAATCGTCGCCGCGACCAGCAGCCCCGCCGATACGCAGGCGTCATACAGAGGGCTGCGACGCGTCAGCGTCGTGCGCCGCCACCAAAAGTTCTCGGCAATATCGCCGTCCGCATGGACGTCCATCAGCGCCCCGCCCCTCTCTCAAAAACAAAACCACCACAAAGGGGACAGGCACCTTTGTGGTGGTTTCCCCTTGTGGTGGTTCCAAGTGTATAGCCTTTACAGCCTGCGGTCGTTAGACAAACAGCACGTGCGCGAGCAGGGCGCACACGCACACCGCTCCAAATACCAATGCCACGATCGAAATCACGCGATCGACCATGTCCATGTTGGCCCGATTCGTAAAGAACCGATCTTCGGCGGCGTCGACGCGCGCCTCACGGACGTCAAGTGTCCTTGCATCCATGTTTACCTCCCCGGCTTTAGTTTTGCTCATCGATAACCAACTCCGTGTAGTCTCCGTCGGCTACGGGCGCTCGTTGGGGGCAAGGCGCTGCATCTTGCTCACGGCCTTAAACTTGGTGAACAGCGGCACGTACTCAAAGCTCACGTTGGAGTTCTCCAGGCCGTACCAGCGCGCGGGCGTGCCGGCGGCGCGGCGGATGATGTACTTGAGCGTGATGGCCGTGCGCTCGCTCGGCTCCACGTCGCTTTCGGGCGCCAGCAGCTTGCGGATCATGACGAACTTGAACGTGCCAATGTTGCCCGGATCCTTATAGACCGAGTAGTCGTGCGTCTGCGACGGCAGCTCGCCGCTGGCAGCCAGGTCCTGAACAACTTGGCGCAGGTAGGCATTGACGCGTTGGTTAATCTTGTAGCCCAGGTACAGATGCACGCGGAACACGTAGTCGGTGCCGAACGTCTCGACCGAATAGGCAAAGGTATGCGGCTCGTCCATGGTCTCGACGTTCACGAACCACCAGGCGCGAGCGCGCTTGGGATGCTTGTCCAAGATCGAGTAGACGATATCACGGTCGATGTAGTCGGTATGGGTGTCCTTGGTCAGGTACACGATGTTGTCGCTCATGCGCTCGTAACGGTCGTCGTCGCGCAGGCGCTTGAGCTGCGGCAGATAGCTGCGCAGCGGCAGCAGCGTAAACTGGCGCTGTTCGACCGCCGTGCCGTTGTACCAGCACACCATAATGCCCATGATGAGTGCAGCCATGAGGATGGTGAAGTAGCCGCCGTGGAAGAACTTGGTGAGTGAGCTCACGAAGAAGAAGCCTTCGAGCAAAAGGAAGAAGGCCGCGAAGATCCACGGAGCAACCTTGAGCTTGCGCTCCTCGTGCAGGTAGAAGAAGAGCAGCAGCGTGGTGCACATCATAGTCAGCGTAATGGCAAGGCCGTAGGCGGCTTCCATATGAGCCGAGTTCTGGAACAGCAGCACCACGATGACGCAGCCGACAAGCATGACGTTGTTGACCATGGGGATGTAGAGCTGGCCTTTGGTCTCGGCCGGATAGAAGACCTGCATGTGCGGCATGAGGTCCAGGCGACTGGCCTCGGACACCAGCGAGAACGCGCCGGTAATGAGCGCCTGCGAGGCAATGATGGCCGCGATGGTTGAAAGGCCGACGGCAAACGGACGCAGGCCCGGGGCGAGCATCTGGTAGAACGGGTTAAGGTCGGCAATGCCCATGAGCTCGGGGTTGGCAGCGTTGTTCATAAGCCAAGCGCCCTGGCCCATATAGGACAGCAGCAAGCAGCACTTAACGAACGGCCAGGTGGCGTAAATGTTGCCGCGACCCACATGGCCCATGTCGGAGTAGAGCGCCTCGGCACCGGTGGTGGCGAGGAAGCAGCTGCCCAGAATCATGATGCCCGCGTGGTTGTTGGGGCTTAGCAAAAAGGCGATGCCGCGCACCGGGTTGAGGCACAGCAGCACGGCGGGGTGCTGGAAGACAAAGAACAGACCCGTGCCGCCCAGGAACAGGAACCACAGCGTCATGATGGGGCCAAAGGCGTGACCGATCTTGGCCGTGCCGATGCGCTGCACCAAGAAGAGCGCAATGATGATGGCGAGCGTGATGGCGACAACGCGGCCCTGGTCATCCCCGAGCACGGCGTGAACCGCAGGGATGGTGCGCAGGCCCTCGATGGCCGTGGTAACGGTAACAGCCGGCGTCAGGATGCCGTCGGCGAGCAGTGCGGCGCCACCCAGCATGGCGGGGATGATAAGCCACTTGCCGCAACGCTTGACCAGGCTGTACAGGGCAAAGATACCGCCCTCGCCGTGGTTGTCGGCGCGCAGCGAGATCAGCACGTACTTGACGGTCGTCAGCAGCGTGACCGTCCACACGACAAGAGAGAGCGCGCCGAGCACGAACTCCTCCGTCACGCTTCCGATGCCGCCGTTGCCGGCAACGAGCGCCTTGGTTACATACATAGGGCTGGTGCCGATGTCGCCGTACACCACGCCCAGCGTGACGAGCATCGCCGAGATGCTCACAGGAATCGCAGCGTGCGAGGCTGCCTCCTTGGCCTTTTGTTCCATAAGCCGGTTTCCTCCCAACTTTAATGTTCGAAGGGATTATAGGCAATCGGCCCATGTTTTAATGCACTGTTTTCCCAGCTAGATAAACATTTATACGGCCTTTATGCCATCGCGCGATATGGAATGTGACAAAGGGACGCCCCCTTTGCCACATTCGTCATTTTCCGAGCCAGTTTTTGAACCACCACTCCATGGAGCGACTCATCTCGGCCATAAAGGGACTGGTGTGTTTGCGGGTGTAGATATCCACCACGCGCTCCCCCACCTCGCGGGCATGCGGGCGAAACATCGCGTCCATCTCGGCCACCTGCGCGTCCATGGTCGCGGCATCCGCGCGGCAGTAGCGCTCCTCGTGCACCAGGTTCACCACGGGGTGCGCGATTGCCGGGCGCTCCTTACGGGGCGTGCCGATGATGAGCATCGACAGCGGCATGGTATAGGGCGGCAGATCGAGCAGCTCGGCAACTTCCTCGGCATTCTCGACGATATCACCGATGTAGCAGCTCCCCAGCCCCAGGGCCTCGGCGGCAACCACGGCGTTTTGGGCGGCGATCACGGCGTCCTGCGCCGCGATGGCAAAGTCGCCCAGACCCGGTGCACGACGGGGCGCCTTGCCCGTACGCTCTACAAACTCGGGCTCAAAGCAACCCACATGCTCAAACAGATCGATCCACTTGGCATAGTCGACCACAAATATTAGTGCCCAAGGCGCCTTGGCGATCATGGGCTGGTGGTCGCACAGGTCGGCCAGACGATCCAGCGTAGCCTGCTCGCGAATGCTCACGATGGAATACATCATCATGGCGCCTGCCGACGGCGCACGGCTCGCCGCATGCAGAATCGCCGCCCGCTGCTCGTCGGTCACCGCCACGGGGCGGTCGTCGTCATCACGCGCGAAGGCACGCGTGGAGGAACGGTGCTCCAACGTGTCCAGCACCGCATTGCCCGTCGTCTCGACCGGATAGCCACACGTATCCACGCCCACAGCTCCGTCGCAGTACTCGGCGCCCGTCATACAAACCTGCTCGCTCATCGCCCTGCCCTCGCCATTTCTTTAAGAAGCCTTTACGTTTCCGTGTAATTCCCGTCCATTATCGCGCAGGTCGCCACTACATTGCGCCACACCGCCACACGCGCGCGTTAATATGGCTGGTTGTTGTGCGCAGCCACCAATTGCAGCGCATATCTTGGTAACAATCGGGTAAACCCCGCTTTCGTAGGTTTTAGTTTGTGAGGAGTCTCAGCATGTTCGCTGCCGCCATCTCGCTCGTCGGTCTTGCGGCGACCGTCTACCTTGTCTTGCGCGAGGCCAAGGCCATTCGCGCACAGTCGAGCACCGTTGCCAAGGGCGCTATCGCCTGGAGCGTCGCCTTCGGTCTGTTCCAGGTCTTTTTGACCGTCTGGGGCGCTATTGGTCTCGTCGCGCAAAACGAGCCGCTCGCCTTTGTGATGCTCATCCTGACCAATGCCATTCTCACCGGTTGCGCTTGGGCCAGCATCGCCCGCGACCGCATCGCCCCGCGCGTCTTTGCGTTCGCCAAGCCCGACGCCCCCGCCCCCACCGGCAAGCTCGCCCGCCTGCGCGGCGCCTTTGTGGGCAAACCGCTCGTCGCCGCCGTCCTGTGCCTGCTGCTCGCCGGCGTCTTTGCGCTGCTGGGCATAGAGGTTTCGTCCAACCACGACTTTACCTGGGTCTACCCCCTATGCATCCTGCTCGAGTGGGCCATCATCACCGTGCTCATGACCGGCCTGTTCTTCCTGTTCCAGCGCCACGGCGCAGCTCCCGCGGTCCTGGCCTTTGCCCTCTTTGTCCTGGGCATTGCCGAGTTCTTCGTCATCACGTTTAAATCCATGCCCATCCAGCCGGGTGACCTTTCGGCCATCTCCACTGCCGCCGCGGTCGCCGGCACCGGCTACACCTTCTCCATCTCGCTGTTCTGCGTGCTGTCCATGGGCTTTACCGCCATCGCCATGCTGCTGTGCGAGTACGCCGGCCTGGTCGCGCCGCATCGCCAGAAGGGCGCCGCCAACGCCAAGCGCATGCTGCTCACCAACCTGCTCGTAGCGGTGCTGTGCCTGGGCGGTGTGACCGCGCACGTCACGCTCATCGACTACTACAACACCCTCGGTATAACCGTCTACACCTGGCGTCCGCTCGAGAGCTACTGGCGCGAGGGCTACCTGCCCGCTTTCATTAGCGCGGCGCAGTCCATCAAGCCGCCCAAACCCGCCGACTACTCCGTCGACGATGCCAAGGCCACGCTCAAAAAGTACGCCAAGGCCTACGACAAGTCCGATGCCGCCAAGAGCGACGAGCGCGCCGCCGCAAAGGAGCAGTTCGACAGCGAGAAGCCCACGGTCATCGCCATCATGAACGAGACTTTCTCGGACCTGTCCATCTATCAGAACATGCGCGCCGGCTACGAGGGCCCGCAGTACTTTAAGAACCTGTCCAACTGCCTCAGCCGCGGCAAGCTCTACGTGAGCGCCTACGGCGGCGGTACCGCCAATACCGAGTTTGAGTTTATGACCGGCAACTCCATGGCCAACCTGGGCTCGGGCGTGTACCCCTACACCATCTACAACATGGAAACGACCGGGAACCTGGCAGAGCAGTTCAAGTCGCTCGGCTATTCCACCACGGCCATGCACCCCAACCACGCGACCAACTGGAACCGCGAGAACGTCTACAAGGACTTTGGCTTTGACCAGTTCCTGTCCATCAACGATTTCCAGGGCGCCGACACCCTGCGCGGCATGGTGACCGACCAGGCAACCTACGACAAGATTCTTGAGCTGCTCGACCAGAACGCCGATCCGCAGTTCATCTTCGACGTAACCATGCAGAACCACTCGGGCTACGATACGGGTCTGCTGCCGGTCGACAAGCAGATGCACCTCAACATCGACACGACCGACCTGGACACCAAGACCGTCGAGGACGGCACGCTCTCCGATGTCGACGAGTACGTCTCGTGCATTGAGCAGTCCGACCAGGCACTGCGCTACTTCCTCAACGCCTTGAGCAAGCTCGACCGCAAGGTGGTCGTGGTGTTCTGGGGCGATCACCAGCCGTTCTTCCCGTCCAAGTTCAACGATAAGTGGTTTACCGGCGAGGACGACGCTACGCATCAAGAGCGCCTGTGGCAGACCGACTACATCATCTGGGCCAACTACGACGTTGCCGGCTGCGACCAGACGAGCGAGGTCGATGACCTGTCCACCAACTATCTGTCCACCCAGCTGATGCAGCTGATCGGCGCACCTCTCTCCGACTACCAGAAAGCGCACATGACGCTGCGCGAGTCGCTGCCCGCCATCAACTCGGTGGGCTACGAGGACGCCAGCCTGCGCTGGGCGCTCTCCTCCAACGTCACCGGTGACGACGACGCCGCCGCGGCTGCCGCCAAGGCACGCGAGGATTACGCCAAGATGCAGTACTACGAGATGTTCCGCGACGGCAAGAACGTCTACACGGAGCACTTCCAGACCGAGGCCAACGAGACCGACCCCAACCTGGCACCGGGTACGACCAAGATCAAGTAGCAGCGCGTCTTAACTGGTTCGTCTGCCCGGCGACGCGGAACGTAAGGTTCCCTGCTCGGACAGTCCTGCGCAAGACGGAGGCCACATTAAGTGGCCTCCTTTGCGTGCGGAACTCGCGATGAACCTTACATACCTCCGCCCGGACAGACGCCCTATTGTTGGAGCGTGGCTTGTCTTGGGTGTATCGCCGAACATATATAAGTTGAAGGCCACGTTATGTGGCCTTCTTTGTTTGCGGAAAGTGTGTCCCGGAATTCTTGTCTGGAATGGGATGCAGTTTCCGCTTGGGACCCGATTGGGAAAGTGTGTCCCACTATTCAGCTGGATTCCGGGATGTATTTTCCGGTTGAGGCTCGTTGGGAAAATGTGTCCCGTTCCGGGCGCTAATTGTGGGATGCAGTTTCCGCTTGCGGAGTCTCCACTCAACAGAAAACCCGGGTGGCCTGTTTTTTGGCTACCCGGGTTTTTGGGTTGTCGATATGTTCGACTGGCTACTAGTGGGTCTTGCGGCGCTTGATCAGCATGATGAGGGCTATCACTACGAGCGTTGCTCCCGCTGCTGCTGCGGTGGCGACTAGGGCGAATGTTTGGTCGCCGGTGTTTGCGAGGTTCTTCGCTGTGGTCGTAGTCTTGACCTTGGTGTCGGTCTTAGCTCCGTTGTCGGACTTGGGCTTGTCCGGGTTCGTCGGGGTCTCAGGAGTCTCGGGGTCCTTTGAGCCTTCGGAATCGGTTGGGCCGGCGGTGTTTACCAGCGTATGGTCCAGGAACTTCTTGGCGCCCGCACTTGCCTGTGAGAACAGGCGGCGCATGCGGATCGGGGTGGCGTTCACCGTTGTGGGCGCCGTCTCCTCGGCCTCGATATTCACGAGCGTCGTGCCGGTGTCGAGGCCCACGTCGTTGTATCCCACGTGGCAGTAATACTGCGCACCGTCATCGTCTGCGGTCAGGTCAATCTCGAGCTTTGAGGCCGTTCCAGCCGCGAGGTTGCCATCGGCACCCACGAGCTTAAACTCTGTCTCGCCGCGGCCCTTGCGGTACCACACATAGGTCGGTGCCAGCCCTGTTTCGCTATCGTCGGCACCGAGTTGCTTCACATGGCCAATCGCCGAGAGCGTCAGGTGGCTTCCCGCCGTGCGCTCAACCGAAGAGTCGTATCCAAAATCCGACCCCTCCGCAGCATCCGCCGCAGGTCCGCTCACGGTCATCGTCATGCCATCGGGCATGGTCTTGACCGTGATGATTGCCGAGCGAATACCTGTTTCGGTCGTGGATCCATTCTTAACGGCGGCGATGGCGAATCGATACTCCGTATTGGGCTGCAGCCCATCCCACTTGAGCGAGGTCTGCGTGTTGTCGGCAATCTTCCAGCTATTGACGACCGCATCCGCCGCATTGCTCTGCAGCATGCCCACGCCGTAGCTAAAGCCACTCTTGTTTGCGAGTACATCGTCCCAGCTAAACGTAACGCTGGTCGAATCGACGGCGTTTGCCGTAAAGCCCGTCACGGCCGGCGCGTCGGGCATCTCGACGTCCTTAACGTCATAGCCCACGATCCAGAACTGGTCGGTGTCCTTGGTGCCAAGCTTGTCGCCCGAGTCTGCCTCGAACTTGTCGACATCCACCGCGTTGACGCCCAGACGCCACACAAAACCGTACTTGCCCTGCGCGGCCTCGGGCAGGTTGTCGACGGTGCCGCCGTATTCGGTCGATTCACTCGAGGAGTTACCCGTAGTAAAGCCGGCGTTGGCACCAAAGCACAGGCCGCCAAACAACTCGTGCTTTGCGAGCTTCGCGCCCATGACAACGCTGCCGTTCAGCGTCAAGCCGAGCTCGAGCTCCTGCTCCTTGCCCTCCTCGACTTCGATGGTCTGCTCAATGCTCGCCCCCGACTGCGCGACGGCGCCGTTAAACCCATCGTGCGTGTAGGCGCGCGTTACGCCAGGCTTGCCCAGGCCAAAGGAATCCCCAACGGGAGTCTCGCCGTTGAGCGTCGTTTGATAGGTTCCGGGTTCTCCCGACCGGTTGGTCAAAAAGTAGCTGAGCGGTGTCATATTGTGCTGTTTGGCAATGCGGTCATAGGCCTCGACATTAACGACCGAGGTCTGCGCGCCGAGCGACACGGGCGTCGCCATCACGCCCTTGCCACCAGTTTCCTCATTTTCGATCTCATACTCGTAATAGACCATCGGAATCGTGTAGAGCACGGCCTTGTCACCCTCGCCGGCATGCGACTCATAGCTTACGCTTGCGCTGACCGTGCGCTCGCTCCGGTAGTCATAGCATCCCTCGGCGGCAAAATCGACTGAAGCATTCATCGCGACCAGGGGCGGACCGGTCTGCACCTCGACGGCAACGCCCAACTCGGCGCCAATGGTATAGCCCTGGGATGTCCCCGTGCCCTTTTCCTCTCCGTATGACGTGCCGCCCAACACCAGATAGCCGTATGCCTGCTCCAGATCCTCAACATAGGGCGCATCCTGCAGCACGGCAAGCACGCGCGGGTTGGTATAGACCTTGTAGCGGTCCTTGTACGTGATCTTGACGCTGTCGTTGTCGACATCGGGCAGCGCGAGCGAGATAAATGTGCCGTAGGTAGTGCCGCGACGGTTGCTCTCGCTAATCACCTGCTCCTCGCCGCGGCGCACCTTTCCGTTCTTGTCGAGCGAAAAATGCGAGGCGGTCATCCAATAGTAGTCATCGTTCTTGCGCAGGTCCTCGTCGCGGTGCTTGCCCACCACGGCGATAAAGCTCTCGTTATAGCGGTCCGAACCCGAGACGCTGCCCGCCTTGACGTCGCTGATCCACACCTGCTCTATACCCTTGTGGTCATGCTTGTTGCTGCTGTTGTATTGCTGACCGCTCATGCTCATGGTTCCGACCATGGACCCCAAGCCCTGAGCCCCGCTCTGTGCCGTGTTGCAGGCAAAGTCGCGGAACACATCGCCGCCCACGAGCACCTCGTCGACCGCCAGCTGCTCGGACGGGCCGTCAAGGTTGGCAGTGGCAAGGGCAATAGGCGCCAAGGTGCACGGATAGCGCTTATCCTGAGCGCTATCCTTCCATGCGCTGTTGGGCACATGCATCAGCCCATAGGAGGCGAGGAGCCCGTCTCTGCATTCCTTGCAATCGGAAAGCTTGAACTCGCCAGACTCCGAGTCAAAATACGCGTAGCGGTACAGCGCGCCGCACAGCCCCTTGCTGCCGTCAGAAGCGCCGTAATCAAAAGCGCTGCGTTGCCAGTCATAGCCCGCAAGAATAAGGCCCGTGACGGTTTCACCCGTCTTCTTTCCTTCTTCATCGTAGGCGGCAAACGTGCCGAACGTCGCATTCGCAGCGACCATGGTCTTGCCGTTCGCGGAGAGGGAGATTGCGCCCGCGTCGCCCAGAGCATCGACATGGACGAGCGCACCCTTGGATGCATCCCACGAAAACAGCTCGCAATGCGTCGACTTATCAATATTCTTCTTGCCGTAGGGTGCCGAGACCATGATGGCGAGGTCATCGCAAAAATCGCGATCGAGGTCGCCGGCCGCTAGCGAAACGACAGGAGCTGACTGAAGCTGCGTCCAGGAGTCGTTCCCGCCCTTGTTGTGCGTGGTGTAGTCCGCGGCGTTACCGGCATCGATCTTGACGACGCTTTGCTTCCAGTTGCCGCCCTCCAAGTCATACATGTCGACTACAGCCTTGCGCACGCCGTTCTCGTCGACATAGCAGCCCGCGTAGACAAAAAGCTCGTCGACGCCGTCGCCATCGACATCGCCCGCCTCGACATCAAAGACGGCGTCGTGCTCTTGCAGGTAACCGGCATCCAGGTACTTAAAACGGCCTTCGTACATCATATTAGTGTTGACCGTCACCGGCAGGTGTGTGTCGAGAGTGCGCGTGCGCCCGTTGCTAAACGAGTAGAGGACCAGCTCAACCTTTCCGGCGTATGACTTGCCGTCAATCGTCGTGGAGGAACTGTCGCCGTAGGCACGGAGCTCGGCAACGCGGCTCTTTTTGCCCGTGCTGGCGTCGCTGCAGAACTCAACACTCGTGGCGTGAATGCCCGAGAAACCGTTGTTGTCGTTGGCGAGTACTGTTGAGGACTCATTGTTGCTTAGGTACGACCAGGTGCCGCCACCGTAGTCGCTATGCTTGTAGAGATCGCTGTTCGTATCGAAGTTGTTGACGTTTTGCCAGAACTTTGCGGCGCCCCACACACTTCCATAGCCATCGGTGAGTTTGCTGCTGCCGCCAATGTCACCGCGCTCGACGTTCTCGAGCTTGTCGCGCAGAGTGTAGCGATTGCCATGGCTACCGTTAGCTGCCATATAGACCTCGCTGCGCGTGGCAAACGTCGTGGGGGTATCAGTGGAATAGGGGCCAACGGTATCGACCGGAATGTCCTCGCTCGTGCCCAGACCCAGGGCTTGATAATCCTGCTCGGTCATATCGGTGATTGCGGGCGCGTCTGCCGCCTGGGCAACCTGGGGCGTGGCCGTGAAGCAGGCGACGCTCGTGGCGATCAACGCAGCAAGCGCCGCCGTCCCAACAAGCGGGATTTTCGACAGCCTACGGATACGGGGGTGTGGAACGTACATGAGGGACCTCGCTTTATTCGAGTGGAGTGGACTCATTTTTGCAAATGATACATCCGATGCCCGATATCACGTGTCTCATTTTCGCCAACGGCGTGTCTCATTTTTGAGAATCCGAGATGCCGCGGAAATCTTATCCCAGCTCAAAGGCCATTTCTGGGATGTATTTTCCGTCGAGCGCCTCATCGGGAAACTGCATCCCATTTCAAGCGTCGATTCTGGGACGCACTTTCCCCTTAGACCCTCAACCGGAAACCGCATCCCACTTTGAGCGCAAATTCCGGGATGCATTTTCCGCTTGAGCCTCATTGGGAAACGGCGTCCCACTTTGAGGGCTGATTGTGGGATGCATTTTCCGGTTTTGCTCTCATTGGGAAAATGCATCCCGTTTCTTGACCGAATAATGGGACGCAATTTCCCGTTGGAGCGCCTTTGGGAAAGTGTGTCCCACTTCGACCGCCCAGAGTGGGATGCACTTTCCGCAAAGCACCTCAACGGGAAACTACGTCCCATTCCAAAGGCAAATTCCGGGACGCATTTTTCGAAAGCCTGCCCATCCGGAAAGCCCGTCCCACTTTGGACGCATCCGGGCACGGAACCATCGACCTATCAGGCCTCCCATCAATAAAGAGGCGTCCTCCCGGACGGCGGGGCACGAAGTTCATCGCGAGTTCCGCACGCAAAGAAGGCCACTTAATGTGGCCTTCGTCTTGCGCAGGACTGTAGAGCAGGGAACTTCGTGCCCCGACGCCCGGGAGGACGTTTCATTTAGAAAGATGGACCGACCGCCGTCAGCGATGAGAGCTACTCCCCCAGCACGGCCTTTTGGCGGCTGCAGCCATGTTGTCCAGATCTTCCTTGGTGGGTGATCCTTTGCGGCGACCCAGTTATCGAGCAGCATCTTAAAGCGGACATTGTCGGGATCTTGCTCGAGCATGGCCTCGTAGCGCTGCTTTACGGCAGGGCCCATCTTGCCCTGGCACATCGCCCAACCCGCAAGCTCGGCATCCTCAGCCAAATTGGAGGTCACACGATCGATAATCTGCTGATAATAGCTCTGGTCGGCCCCAAAAACCGCAGGTGCCAAACAGAAAGACGCGCTTGCCGTGCAAGGCGGAAAGCAACGCCGCGACCGAAGGCGTGCACGCGCCCTTGTCGCACCAAAAACCGACGAGCACTGTGTCGGCCGCGCAGGCGCCCTGCGCCTCGAGCGCAACCTGATCTGCATCCGCATCGTCGCTCAACGCCGCGGCATGGACAAACTCAACGCCCGCAGCCTGCAGAGTGCGCTTGATCGCACCCGAAACCATCCTGGTATTACCGCTCTTGCTGTTGACCACCAAAGAGCATGTCATAGTCACGTTGCTCGTTTCCCCCAAAACTAAAGCCACTAATGCAATTTATTAGATGAATATCTTAGTACTAACGTGACAGATGTAAACCACCGTCTGTCGATTGATTAATTTGCACCACGGGCTTGCTCACTGGGCAAACTGGCTGCGGTAGAGTTCGGCGTAGAAGCCGCCTGCCGCTAGCAGCTCGTCGTGCGTGCCGCGCTCGATAATCTGGCCGTCGCGCATGACCAGAATGCAATCGGCGTTGCGGATGGTGCTCAGGCGGTGCGCCACGACAAAGCTTGTGCGGCCGGCCATGAGCTCGTCGAATGCCGCCTGAACCTGCAGCTCGGTGCGGGTATCGATGCTCGAGGTCGCCTCGTCCAGTAGCAGAATCGCCGGGTCGGTGAGCATGACGCGCGCGATGCACAGCAGCTGCTTTTGGCCCTGACTAAACGTGCCGCCGTCCTCGCCAATCACCGTGTCGTAGCCGCCTGGCAGCTGCACGATAAACTTGTGCGCGTGCGCGCGCTTGGCGGCTTCGATGACCTGCTCGCGCGTAGCTCCTGGGCAACCGTAAGCGATGTTGTCCGCCACCGTGCCCTCGAACAGCCACGTATCCTGCAGCACCATGCCAAAGGCGCGGCGCAGGCTTGCACGCGTGTAGTCACGCGAAGACCGGCCATCGACCATGATGCGGCCGGCATCGATATCGTAAAAACGCAGCAGCAGATTGATGAGCGTTGTCTTTCCGCAGCCCGTGGGACCGACCAGGGCAAAGCGCATGCCGGGCTTAGCCTCGATGCAGATGTCCTGCAGCAGTTTGCGGTCGGGCACGTAGCTAAAGTCCACATGCTCAAGGGTCACCTCACCCTGCGGGGTGGCAAGTTCCACGGCATCCGCCGCATCGGGCTCCTGCTCGCGTGCATCGAGCAGCGCGAACATGCGACGCGCCGAGGCGTACGCGGTCTGGATCTGCGTAATGACGTTGGTAACCTCGTTGAACGGCTTGGTGTACTGGTTGGCATAGGACAGGAAAATCTGCACGCCGCCCACCGTAAGCGCCGCCGGCACGCCCGTGATCACGCCCACGCAGCCGATCACAGCGACCACGGCATAGATGATGTTATTGATAAAGCGAGTGCCGGGGTTAGAAAGCGAACCCATAAACTGCGCGCGCTCACCTGCCGCGTAGAGCTCAGCGTTGAGAGCATCGAAGCGCTGCTGGGCGTTGGAACCATAGGCAAACGCGTCCACGAGCTTCTGCTCGCCCACGTATTCCTCGATATGGCCGCCAAGCTGGCCCTGAATGCGTTGCTGCGCCGTAAAGCTCTTGTTGGAGAGTTTGGCGATGGCACCGGCTGCAAAAATGGAAAGCGGCGTGACGAGCACCACCACAAGTGTCATGGTCAGGTTGATGGAGAGCATAAACGCGAGCGTGCCAACGATGGTGATAACGCCGGTGAAAAGCTGGGTAAAGCCCTGCAGCAGACCGTCGCCCACCTGGTCGACGTCGTTGACCACACGGCTCATAAGGTCGCCGTGGGCATGGCTGTCGATAAAGCTGAGCGGCATGCGGCTGAGCTTGTCGCTTGCCTCCACGCGCATGTCACGCACCGTCTCGTAGGACAGACGGTTGACGCAATAGCCCTGCAGCCACTGAAAGGCCGCAGCACCTACGACGACAATCGCGAGTTTGGTGACAAGCGGCAGCAGCGCATCGAAATCCACCTGCCCGGCGGCGACGATAAGATCGATGCCCTCGCCAATGAGGATGGGTGTGTAGAGCTGCAGAATCACCGAGACGGCAGCACTCACAAACGACGCCGTAAACGAAATGCGGTGCGGACGGACGTAGCCCAGCAGGCGGCGAGTTACCGCGCCTACGGGGTAGCGCTCGGGGTCGCCGGGCTGGCGCGGACCGTCACCCAGGTCGTTGAGGTTATCGTTGCCGGACACGTTGGCCGTCATCGTGGCGACCGAACCGGAGGAAGTGTACGGATTCATTTAGCATCCCTCCTTTGCGCAGACGGATGCGGGGGCGGTCGGAGCGGACGCGGGCGTCGTGCTCCCCTGCTGGCCCTCGAGCTCCTCGCGGCGCAGCTGCGACTGGCAAATCTCGCGATAGAGCTGGCAGGTCGCGTACAGCTCGTCATGCGTGCCCAGGCCCGCAACCGAGCCGTGGTCGAGTACGCAGATCATGTCGGCGTCGCGCACGGTCGAGACGCGCTGGCTCACAATCACCGTGGTCAGCGGCAGCCCGCCCTCGGCGGCACCGCGCACGCTGCGCTCGCGAATGGCATGGCGAAGCGCCGCGTCGGTCTTAAAGTCGAGCGCCGAGGCGGAGTCGTCCATGATCAGAACCTGCGGCGAGCCCACCAAGGCACGCGCGATAGTCAGGCGCTGGCGCTGGCCACCGCTAAAGTTCTTGCCGCCCGCCTCGACCGGGGCGTCGAGCCCCTGCGGCTTGTTGCGCACGAACTCACTGGCCTGCGCCATATCGAGCGCCGCCCAAAGCTCCTCGTCGGTTGCCGCCTCATCGCGCCAGGTCAGGTTGCTGCGGATGGTGCCACTCACCAGCGACGCGCGCTGCGGAACGGTCGCGACCACACGGCGCAGCTGGTCGAACGGCCAGGTGCGCACGTCGGCGCCCATCACGCACACGCTGCCGGCGCTCGCATCGTACAGGCGCGGGATAAGCGAGACAAGCGTGGACTTACCGCTGCCTGTACCGCCGATAATGCCGAGCGTTTTGCCCAGCGGCAGCTTCAGGGTCACATCGCTCACGGCATTTGCCGCGCCCGCGCCAAACGAAAAGCTCGCATGGTCAAAGCTCAGTGCGGGGACTGGAGCAGCACCACCCGCCAGTTCGCTCGGCTCGGGCAGCGCGACCGGCTGGTTGCCCTCGTCGGTAATGCTCGGCACGCAATTGAGCACCTCGTTGATACGCGACGCGCTGGCGCTCGCCTTGGTAAAGACCACGACCAGGTTGGCGACGTACACGATGGAGGTCAGGGTTTGCGTCATGTAGTTGACGAACGCCATGACCTGGCCCTGTGTGAGTTCGCCCACGTTGACCTGGATGCCGCCCACCCACAGGATGGCGCACACGCCCAGGTTCATCACCAAAAACGTTACGGGGTTGAGGACCGACGAGAGCTTGCCCACCGCGATGGCGGTATGGGCCTGATCATCGGCGGCTTGGGCAAAGCGCTCACGCTCGTGATCTTCGCGCACAAAGGCGCGAACCACGCGAGCGCCCGAAAGGCCTTCGCGGCAGATAAGCGCGATGCGGTCGAGCTTTGCCTGCAGCTGCCTGTAATACGGAATGCAGCGCGCCATGACAAACCAAAACACCAGGCCGATAGCGGGCGTGCAGATCAAAAAAATGATGCCGAGCTTAAGGTCGATGGCAAGGGCCGCGCACATGGAGCCCACCGCCAGGAAGGGCCAGCGGATGAGCATGCGCACGCCCAGCGCCACGGCAAGCTGCACCTGGTTGACATCGTTGGTGATGCGCGTGATGAGCGACGGCGTGCCAAAGCGGTCGAGCTCGGCGTAGCTCAGTTTGTTGATGTGCTGGTAGAGCGCGCCTCGAATGTCGGTGCCCATGCCCTGCGAGGTGAGCGCCGCCATCTTTTGGCAGACGAGCGTAAACGAGATGCCGATCACGGCCATAGCGGCAAGTACCATGCCGTAGCAGATAACGGCGTTCACGTCGTGCGCGCCGATACCTTTATCGATCATCTGGGCAATCACGAGCGGCGTCAGCAGGTCAAAGATCACTTCGATCAACTTACACGCAGGGCCGATCACCATATATCGGCGAAACTTGCCACCAAAACGCCTGAGCAGCTCAATCATGTATAGGCGCTCCCTATCATCATCTCTCTTCAATCTGATTCATGATAGTACGGAGAGCCCTGGAGATGCGTAAGCAACTCGTTACAGAACAAGCCCCCGAAACAATCAGGAAACTAGGCACAGAGACAAAACGCCCGAACATGTTTTGGCAAAGCCAATGAGCAGCACTAGACAAGGGATTGAATTGTTCAGATTAACGCGCCTTTACGGGTGATTTTTGGACGACGGGGCCCGGCCGGCGGCGAGGTGTTTGGTAGTCGAGCGATCCCGCAGGCAAAGCCGAGGACCAGCGAGACACCAAATACCTCGCCGCCGGCCGGGCCATGTCGCGGCACCAAAAAACGCCCGTGCGCTCGATGGATTCGGATGCCCGACAGAGGCTCCTTATGGCTGCTTCCTTCCGGACCTGACCAGATTCGGAACATGTCGTCATCCGAACCCATCGAACGCGCTAGGCGCTCGGTATATCTTACCCGCTCCCGCCCGATGGGGCAAGATAGCTAATTTGGGACAGGGCCAAAAGACCACTTTTGAGTTGCGGTGGAATAGTTCCTGTTTTACGACCCAAGGCCAAAAACAGGAACTATTCCACCGCAACTTATTGAGACTTGCCCGGAAAGACTTAGATACGGGCGAGGTCGTAGGATCGGGCGGCGGCTTCACCGGCGCAGATGAGGTTGGTTGTGGCTTCCTGGGGGTCGAGCGCTTGGTCAAGGGGCATGGGTCTGCGACAGACCGGCAGAACTAAGTCGACACCCTGCCCATACGCCGCATCCAGGTTGTCGGCACGACCGCCCACGACGGCGACCACCGGCTTGCCATATCGCTTCGCACGACGGGCCACGCCCACCGGTGCCTTACCGGCGGCGGATTGCTCGTCCATATTGCCCTCGCCCGTTATGACCAGGTCGACATCGCGCACGCACTCGTCAAACCCAATCAGATCGAGCACCGTCTCCACGCCCGAACGCAACTCGGCACCGAGCGCCAGCAGCGCGGCACCCAGGCCGCCGGCAGCACCGGCACCGGGCACACCGAGCACCGAGCCAAATGTCCGTGCGCCCTCGGGCGCACGCAGCAGCCCCTGGGCTCGCACCTCGAAAATCGCCGCATCAAGCAGGCGGCCGTAGCCGACCATCCAGCTGTCGTACCTGCGCAGCACCTCAGCATCACCCGTCGGCAGACCCTTCTGCCCACCGAACACCGCCAGTGCGCCTCGACGCCCCACGAGCGGATTCTCGACATCGGAAAGCACCACAAGACGCGCGCCATTCAGTACCCGAAGCGGTGGCGTCAAATCGATACTCGCCACATGTTCAAGGCCCGCGAGACCGGGGGCGATATTGCAGCCACACTCATCAACAAGGTGGGCACCCAGCGCCTGCAGCATGCCGGCGCCACCGTCGTTGGTGGCACTGCCGCCCAGACCAATATAGATAGTCTTTGCCCCCGCGCGGACCGCGCGAAGTATGAGCTCGCCCACGCCATAGGTCGAAGCCGCAAGCGCCGCCGATTCCGTGCAGGGTGAATACCCAATACCCGCCGCCTCGGCCATCTCAATTACAGCCGAGTCGTGCTCGTCGTCCACCAGCATCCGGGCAGACACGCGATAGTCCAAGGGGCCTGCAACCTCACAGGTCGAGAGCACGCCGGCGCGCGCGGCGATGGCATCGAGCGTTCCCTCGCCACCATCTGCCAGCGGCAAAGCGTTCAACTCGGCATCGGGCCACACACGGCGCATGCCTTCGGCAACGGCCTCCTCCGCCTGTGCACTCGAAACGCTGCCTTTAAAGGAGTCGATCGCCAGCAGCACACGGCGGGGCCGGTGGCACGCGGGACCAAAGACAACCGCCTCAACGGCGATATCTTCGGCACACGCGAGCGCCTCGGCATGAGCGGCATGCGCCTCAAGATCGGCCCCGCAACCGCAGCCAGCACCATCGGCGCCACGCAGCCCACTAAAATAGTCGCTCAGCATCTCGCGGCACTCGCCTGCCAGCACGCCGGCGGTCACATTAAATCGATGGTTCAGGCGCGAATCGACATTGAGGTCGTACAGCGAACCCAGCGCGCCCGCCTTGGCATCAGTCGCGCCATACACGCAGCGCCCCACGCGCGCGTTGACCATAAGCCCCGCACACATGCAGCAAGGCTCGAGCGTTACATAGACCGTGCAATCGGAAAGGCGCCAACGACCGAGCAACCGAGCGGCAGCGCACAGGGCCGAAAACTCGGCATGCGCCGCAGGGTCCTGGTCGAGTTCTCGGCGATTATGCGCCCTCGCGACAATCTCGCCCGCGCGCACTACCACGGCGCCAATCGGTACCTCGCCCACCGCAGCGGCGGCGCGCGCCTCGGCCAGCGCCTCGCGCATGAACTTCTCGTCGATTTCGGTGCTCGTCATCGTTCGCCTTCCCTGTTGCAAATTCAAAACGATGCTATCATTACGACTCACGGAGAGATGGCAGAGCGGTTGAATGCGGCGGTCTTGAAAACCGTTGAGCGCGAGAGCGTTCCGGGGGTTCGAATCCCCCTCTCTCCGCCACTTCTAGTGATTCACCGGCGTCATGGTGCGCTCAAACAGTGCATCAACCACGTCGGCCATCTCGGGTCGACGCTCAAGATCGTGACCCGACTCCCACCAATTTGTGAACAGTCGAATAATGCCACCGGCGATAAACTCCGATGTTGTCTCGAGCGAAACGGGCGCCAGGGCATCCTCGGCAAGCACGTTCATCACACGCTCGCGAATGGAGCGGGCAATGCGGTCGCAAATAACGTTGGTCAACATGCCCGACATGCTGCTTGCCAAAATGTTATCCATGAGCTGCTCGTGCGCCAAAATCAAATCCATGGCATCAGCGAACACTTCGTGGCGAAGCGCTCGCACGTCCTCGGCGCCCTCCGCGCCATCCGCATCGGCTCGCTTTTGCGGTAGGCCCGACATGAGTTCATCGATATAGAAGGCAAAGTAATCGTTTTTGTCGCGGAAGTGCTTGTAGAACGTCGTGCGACGAATCAGGGCCCGGTCGCAAAGCATGGCAACCGTCAAATCCTCAAACCGATGCTCTTCCAAAAGCTCGGTAAAGGCATCAAACAGGGCACGATAGGTTTTCTTGATGCGAAGGTCCATCCATATCGCCATCCTCAAGGTGTAGACAGCATTCCTTAATTTGTCGCATATCTTACACCTGTACCACCCGTTCGTTATTGGCGCCCCCTCCCTGGTTGAAACACAACGCTTACCGGAAAGTTCGGCACCGCCAAAGGTTGCGGGTATACTAGACGTGTTATACCAACAACGGCCGGCGCAAGACGCCGCTGCCATTCGAAACGGAGACATCATGCTTCCCGTCATCATCGGTATCGTTGTTGTCATTGTGATTGCCTGCGCCATCGCCGGCATCTACAACAACATGGTCACCAAGCGCAATCGCATCGATAACGCCTGGCAGAACATCGACACGCAGCTGCAGCGCCGCAACGACCTGATCCCTAACCTGGTCGAGACCGTCAAGGGCTACGCCAAGCACGAGCAAGACACGCTCGCCGCCGTGGTCAACGCGCGCAACGCCGCCGTGAGCGCCACCACCCCCGAGGCCAAGATGGAAGCCGACAACGTGCTGACCGGTGCGCTGCGCCAGCTCTTTGCCGTGGCCGAGGCCTACCCCGACCTTAAGGCGAACACCAACTTTACGCAGCTCCAGGCATCGCTCGAGGATACCGAGAACAAGATTAGCTACGCGCGCCAGAGCTACAACGACTGCGTGCTCAGCTACAACAACGCCATCCAGACGTTCCCGGCCGTTATCTTTGCCGGCATCTTCCAGTTTAAGGAGCGCCAGGGCTTCGAGGCCGCCGAGGCCGCCCGCCAGGCACCGACCGTCAAGTTCTAACCAGTTGGCAACGTATCCCAATTCGGCTATATGCATAAACCGCCCCGTCGAATGCATACTTCGACGGGGCGGTTGCTTTTTGCCCGAAGGTACCCCCAGGGACGGCGTGCAAATTTTGGAGTTTTCAGCATCCCGGAACCCACAGGGCAGGAACGGACCCACAGAACCGCGTTGAAAACCATGATTCTGAGCCCTCAGCGCCTCAGAGATCGCTCATTTTTTTACAGGATGCGGCTCATGGCGCCTGACTTTCGTCCAAAAACCAGTATGCAGGCACCCTCGACTGCTGAAAACTCCCAAAAATGCACGCCCCGCCCCACCCCAGGCGAGCGGCAACCGAAAAAACGTGCACGTCCCCTCTTCGGCTGCAACTACGGCAAAGCCCTAACAGCCAATAAAAGGCGCGGTCAAAAGGCCGCGCACCATCTTCCCTACAGCCCAGTAACCTCCTGGCAAGGAATGCAGAGCACTCGACCGAGGCGGACCGGCCTATCTCCCGGCGCATTCCACAGGACGAAAGAACCTCCGCCGCACGTAGTGCGCAGCGGAGGTTCTTTCATGTCCGAGGACGCGCCGGGAGATAGGCCGGTCCGCCTCGGTCGGGGCTTGATGGGAATTACGAAGCCAGGTTACGCCACGGTGTAAACCCAGTTGTGCTTATCCTCGACAGCACCGGACTGGATGCCAGTCAGGGTCTCGCGAAGCTTCTTCATCACAGGACCGATCTCGGTGTAGCCAGCCGGGAAGGTCACAGTCTCGTCGGCACCATAGACCTTGTTGTCGATCTCGCCCACCGGGGAGATGACGGCAGCGGTACCGCACAGGCCGCACTCCACAAAGGTGCCGGCCTTGACCTCGGCCCACTCGACGGGACGCTGATCGACGGTCATACCCAGATCCTCGGCAACCTGAACGAGCGAACGACGGGTGATGGAGGGCAGGATGGAGTCGGTGTGCGACTGCGGGACGACGAGCGTGCCGTCCTCCTTCACGAACAGGACGTTGGCGCCACCGGTCTCCTCGACATAGGTGCGGGACTCGGAGTCGAGATACAGGTTCTCGGCATAGCCCTCGCGGTGAGCCTCCATCGTGGGCTTAAGGGACATGGCGTAGTTCAGGCCAGCCTTGATGTTACCGGTGCCGTGCGGTGCGGCGCGGTCGTACTCGGAAACGCGCAGCTTGACGGGCTTGAGGCCACCCTTAAAGTACGGACCGACCGGGGTCACGAGAATGCGGAACGTGTACTCAGGAGCGGGAGCCACGCCGATCACGTCACCGGAGCCGATCATAAACGGACGCACGTACAGGGTCGCACCGGAGCCGAAGGGCGGAACCCAGGCGGCGTTGGCAGAAACGACCTGCTTAACGGCCTCAACGAACTTGTCCTTGGGGAACGGGGGCATCTCGAGGCGCTGGGCAGAGTTATACATGCGCTCGGCGTTCATGTCGGGACGGAAGCAGACGATGCTGCCGTCCTCGGCGGTGTAGGCCTTCAGGCCCTCAAAGACCTCCTGGCAGTAATGGAAGATGCCACCGCACTCGGAGACATGCAGGGTGTGGTCGGTGGTCAGGCCGCCCTCGTCCCACTCGCCATCCTTCCAATGAGCCTCGTAGCTGTAATCGGTCTTCATGTAGCCAAAGCCGAGGCTACCCCAATCGATATCCTTCTTCTCGACAGTCATATGTCGCTCCTTACATACACAGTTGCATACTCGCGAACTCGCACGCAAGGACCGAGGCCGACCGCGTCGCAACGTCGCACGCCCGGAGCGTAGAGCCGGACGGGACACGCGAACGGCATCAAAGCCGATGGCACGTCGATTCGCATGCACGAGATTGTACTCCCCGCACGCGTCTGATAAAACGCTTTTCTTTAACTAAGTAAAGTATTTTCATTTGACCGAAACTAAAGAGGCCCGCCACCGTAAGCGGTGACGGGCCTCAACTGCACGGTCTGCGCGCTGGCTCGAGCTACACGTTCTTTTTGCCCAGCTTAGCCTTAACCAGGCCGACCACGGTCGGGATGATCGACACGGCGACAATGCCGATAATCAGCAGCTCAAAGTGCTCCTGCACAAAGGGAATGCCGCCAAAGAAGTAGCCCAGCAGCGTAAAGAGCGTCGACCAGGTAATGCCGCCCAGCACGTTAAAGACAACGAAGTTGCGCCAGTGCATGCCGCCCATGCCGGCGATAAAGGGCACAAAGGTGCGGATAAACGGAAAGAAGCGGCCCAGGAAGATGGCCAGGTGGCCCCACTTATCCAAGAAGTCCTCGGACTTTTTGATGCGCTCGGGCGTCATGGCCTTTACCTTGCCCGAGGCGATGATCTTGCGACCAAAGAAGTGGCCGATCATAAAGTTGCACTGATCGCCCAGGATGGCTGCGGCCCATGCGGTGGCCAGCAGGGCCACGATGTTAAAGCCACCGTTGTGGGCAAAGAAGCCCGAAGCAAACAGCAGCGAATCGCCAGGGAGAAACGGGAAGAACACCACGCCTGTCTCGATAAAGATAATCAGGAACACGCAGCCGTAGGCCATAAGCGGGCCGGCGGCGATCCAGCTGGCAATCGCGGTGCGCGGGTCTTTGAGCAGCTCGGCGATAAAATTGATGAAACCCATGAAGTAAAACCTCTCAGTTGTGGGCGCGGACACGTCCAAGTTGACCAGTATACGGTTGCGGTGCCCCCTCGTGCGCAACCCCACAAAAGCATGACTCCATTACCAGCAAGTTTGCATAACTGACACCTGTCGTGCAAAGCCGCCAAGATTGTCCTTCCTAATCCCTAGCGAATCGCTATACTTTATTGAATCGCATTGCCATGGCGCTAAGGGAGGGCGGTCGGTGAGCTTTATCAATACCATTCGCGAGGACATCAAGACCGTCCAGGCGCAGGACCCCGCCGCGCAAAACGGTCTGGTCATCTTCCTTTCCTATCCCGGCCTGCACGCCAAGTGGAACCACGTGCCAGAGCACTGGCTCTGGGAGCATGGCCATCGCTCGCTCGCCCGTGTGCTCTCGCAAATCACCCGCCACATTACCGGCGTCGAGATTCATCCCGCTGCACAGATCGGCAAGCATTTCTTTATCGACCACGCCATGGGCGTCGTCATCGGCGAAACCACCATTGTGGGCGACAACTGCGTGCTCTACCAGGGCGTCACGCTTGGCGGCACCGGCAACGAGACCGGCAAGCGCCACCCCACCCTGGGCAACAACGTCACCGTGGGCACAGGCGCTAAAGTGCTCGGCAACATTCGCATCGGCAACAACGTCAAAATCGGCGGCAATTCGGTCGTCGTCAAGGACGTACCCGACAACTGCACCGTCGTGGGCGTGCCGGGACGCATCATCAAGCGCAACGGCTGCCGCGTGTTCGAGGAGAGCTTCGATGCCAAGCAGCATCGCGAGTACATGCCCGACGATGCCGCCGAGCAGTCCGCGCTCAACCGCCAGGGCATCACCGAGAACGCCCGCCGCGTCAAGGAACTCGAGCGAGAGGTGGCCGAGCTCAAAGCCCTCATCGCCAAGCTCGTGGACGAACGCTAGTGGCGGACGGCCACCGACAACATTGACGCCAACGCAAAGGCGCGCCAGAGGATTCACGCCCGGCGCGCCTTATTTGCGATGTGACAAAGGGACTGTCCCTTTGTCACATTATGCGAACTGACTCAGATAGAGGTCGGCGTAGGCACCCTCGGCAGCCAGCAGCTCCTTATGCGTACCCTGCTCGATAATGTTGCCGTGATCCATGACCAAGATCAGGCCGGCATCTACGATCGTCGACAGACGGTGCGCGATCACAAAGCTCGTACGCCCACGCATGAGCGCGTCCATGGCGCGGCCGATGGCGAGCTCGGTGCGCGTGTCCACACTCGACGTCGCCTCGTCCAGGATGAGAATCGCCGGGTTGTTGAGCAGCACGCGCGCAATGGTCAGCAGCTGGCGCTGACCCTGGCTAATGCTCTCGGCATCGTTGGCCACGCGCGTGTCATAGCCCTGCGGCATGGTGCGCACAAAGAAGTCGACCTGCGCGGCGCGTGCGGCCGCCACGATCTCCTCGCGCGTCGCCTCGGGGCAGCCATAGGCGATATTCTCGGCAATCGTTCCGTCGAACAGCCAGGCATCCTGCAACACCATGCCAAACTGCTGGCGCAGCTCGCCACGATCCATGCGGCTCGTGTCCACGCCGTCGAGCGTAATGCGCCCGCCGTCAATCTCGTAGAAGCGCATGAGCAGGTTGATGAGCGTGGTTTTGCCCGCGCCCGTGGTTCCCACCACGGCGATCTTCTGGCCCGGCTCGGCGGTAAACGACACGTCGCGCATGAGCGGCTTGTCGGGCGCGTAGCCAAAGCGTACATGCTCAAAAGCGACACGGCCCTCAACGCGACCCGGCAGCCTGGCGGCCTCGCCCGGCTGCGGATCCGCCTCCATCTCGGGTTCATCGAGCAGGTCGAACACGCGCTCCGCACTCGCCAGCGCGCTCTGCAGCGAGTTGAAAGTGAACGACAGCTGCGTCATGGGTTCGGATGCCTCGTAGATAAACTGGAAGAACGCCTGGAACACGCCGACGGTCATGTGGCCGGCGACCAGCATGCTGCAGCCCACCAGCGCGATCACGATCTGCGCCAAACGGCCGATAAAGCGCACCGCAGGGCCGACGGCATTGATCATAAAATCGGCCTTGGTGCTCACGCGCGCCAACTCCTTCGAAGCCTCATGCACCTCGGCAGAGCTCTGACGCTCGCGGTTGAACGCGCGAATCACCAGACGGCCCGAGTAGCCTTCCTCGACCGCGCTCGTAATCTTGGATACCCACTCCTGGCGCTCGCCGGTCACGTCATGCGTGCGACGCGAGACCACTTTGGTCACCAGCAGCGACAACGCCGTAAAGAACAAAAAGACCAGCGTGAGCGGCACGCTAAACACGAACATCACGCCCACGGCGCCCACCACGGTGCCGATCGACACCAGCAGCTGCAGCAGTCCGCGCTGCATGCTTTCGGACATCTTGTCCAGGTCGTTGGTCGCGCGGCTGACGACCTCGCCGGGGCGATGCGCGTCGAAATAGGCAAGCGGCAGACGGTTGAGCTTTTGAGCGATACGGTTACGCAGACGCAGGTTGAGGCGTTCGGCCACGCTCGACATCAAAAAGCTCTGGAGCGCGTAGAACGAGGCGGCGGCCGTCCAGATCATAAAGTAGATGAAGATGGTCCTGCCGCAGTTCTCCCAAGTGATACTGAAGGTGGTGTCGTTGGCAAACGCCAGCTTCACGTGTCCCCACAGCTCATCGATGACGCGGGCGCTGTACGCCGGCGCCGCGGTGTTAAAGATGGCGTAGAACACGATGCTCGCGAACACGAGGTAGAAGCGCCAGTGATCGCCGGCGGCCTCGCTCCACAGACGGCGCACCGTCGCCCAGGTGTCACTGGGTTTCTCGTCCTCGTCCTCGTCGCCCACATCGCGCATGCGCTCTGCCTCAGCGCGGGCGCGCTCGTCCTCGGCGCGTTCGTTTTCCTCGTAGAGCGCTTGGCGGCGAGCCTCGCGTTCGGCTGCAGCCTTGGCGGCATCGTCCAGACCGGGCGCGACCGCCGCCTCCTCAGCCGTCCCTGCTGCCACGGCGTCATCAACGACGCCCTGATTCTTGAGCTCCTCGGTCATGCTACTCACCTCCCTTCATCTGCGATTCCGCGATGGCGCGGTACACCTCGCAGGTCTCCATCAACTCGTCGTGCGTGCCCAAGCCCACGACCTCGCCATCCTTGAGCACCACGATCTGGTCGGCATGCAGAATGGTCGAGATACGCTGCGCGATGATGAGAACCGCGGCATCGCGCGTCTCGTCCTGCAGCGCATGGCGCAGGGCCGCGTCTGTCTTGAAGTCCAGGGCCGAAAAGCTATCGTCGAAGATATACAGATCAGCGTGCTTCATGAGCGCACGGGCGATGGCCAGGCGCTGACGCTGACCGCCCGAGAAGTTCGTACCGCCCTGCGCCACCGGGGTATCGAGTCCCTGCGGCTGATCGAGCACAAAGGTGCTCTGGGCAACCTGCAGCGCGTGAAGCATGTCGGCCTCGGTCGCATCCTCGTTGCCATAGCGCAGGTTGCTCGCCACCGTGCCCGAGAACAGCCACGCCTTCTGCGGCACGTAGGCGATATGCCCGCGAATCTCGTCTTGCGAAAGGTCGCGCAGATCAACGCCGTCCAGGCGAATGGCACCCTTGGTGGCATCGTGGAAGCGCAGCAGGAGCTTGGCCACCGTCGACTTGCCCGATCCCGTCGAGCCTACAATTGCCGTGGTCTGGCCACGGCGGCAGGCAAAGCTCAGATCGCACAGTGTGTCCTCGTCGGCGTCGTCAAAACGGAACGACATATGGTCGAACACGGCGACCGCGCCTGCTCCGTCCTTTGAGTCGGACGCGCCCGCGTTGAGCGTTCGCTCGCCATCGACGATGCTCGGCTCAATCTGGAGCACCTGTTGCGCGCGGTTGAGGCACGCCGCAGCGCGCGGAAGCGTCAGAATCACCATCTGCGCCATCATCACAAAGAACAGGATCAGAATCGCGTATTCCAGCACGGCCGAGATGCTGCCGATTTGCATGGCGTGGACGCCTACGCGGTTGCCTCCCACCCACAGCACCGCCACCTCGGCGATGTTCATCAGAAAGAAGCTGGAGCTATCGAGGCCCACAAACAGGTGGTTGACTTTGATGGCATTGGCCGCGTAATCGCTAAACACCTCGTCCAGGCGCTGCTCCTCATGACGCTCCTTGTTAAATGCGCGGATGACGCGCACGCCCACGATGTTCTCGCGCAACACCACGTTCATACGGTCGATAAAACTCTGCAGGCGCATAAAAATCGGCGCTGCGTTGGCGACCGTAAAGACCGCCGCCACCAGCACAATCGCCACGACTGCGCCCAGCAGCGTACCCATGGCGGGATCGATATGCCAGGCGAAGATGATGCCCGCCACGGCCAAAAACGGCACCGGCAGCACCAGCTGAATCGTCTGCAGAATCGCCTGCTGGATCACGTTGATGTCGTTGAGCGATCGTGTGATCATCGAGCCGGTGCCAAAGCGCTCAAAGTCGCTGGCAGACAGCTCGAGTGACTTGTCGTAGACGGCGTTGCGGATGTCACAGGCCACGTTGGCCGCCAGGCGGGCCGAAAGATAGCAGCCCAGCACCGCGCCACCGCTGGCCATGCCGGTCGCGATAAGCATGTACAGGCCGTTGCGCAGGATGTAGTCGACATCACCCGTCGTGATGCCGGTATTGACCATATTCGCCAACATCGTAGGCACCAGCAGCGTGCCGACGTTATCTATCAGCAGCACAAACAGTGTCACCGCAATCAGCCCGCGATACGGCCTCATAAACCTCATTAAGAGTCGCACGTCTCCCCCTCTTCTTGTTTTTCCACTTGGCTCTCGGCGGCCATCTGCTGTTTAAACGCCTCGCACTCCTCGTTGAGCACGTGGGAAAACTTACCGACCAGGCGCATAATCTCACGCTGTTCCCAGGGCTCGAGCGCGCCAAAGGCACGCTGCTCGGCTTTAACCGCCGGCAACGCATAGTGCTCGGCGAACCGCCGGCCCTCATCGGTCAAACAAACGACCTTATTCTTGCGGCTGCCTTCGGCGAATTCCAGCGTCGCAAGCCCTCGCGCCGTCAGGGTTTTAATTGCCGAGTTAATGGTCTGCTTGCTATAGAACCATTCGCTCGTGAGTCGGCTCACGGCAACGTCTTCGTCCGCCGTGCTGATATCGACGAGCATCCAATAGGCGCAATCCGAAAGGCCGCAGGCGCGCGCGAACTCTGAATAAATACGGTCGAGCCCGTTGAGCATCCGGTCAAAATCGACCGACGTAACCGCGCAATCCATCTCTCCCACCATTCGATAGTCCGAATTTTGACTAATTGAGATTTCAGATTAGTCCGAGTTTTGACTATCGTCAAGGGCTTCGTTCGCAGCGCACAGGCTATACAACATATCGACAAAAAGACCGCCGGCGCGGGGGCAGCGCCGGCGGTCATGAGAGGAAATCAATTATTTGCTGCTAGGCGGCGACGGCCTCGTAGACCGTAGCGCCCGAGAAGCTATCGTGCAGGCTCTTGCCGCAGATCCAAGGCAGCTCGACAACCTCGCAGACCGTGTTGACCAGCTCGGAGCAGTCAGTAAAGTGGCCCTTATCGTTGAGGGCCTCGCAATCCTGAACACGCCAATAGCCATCGGTGTGCGTGATGTAGTACTCGTGATCATTGATCGACACGAAAGCGCGCGTCTTGGAACGCAGCAGCTTCAGAAATCCTTCGAAATCGGTCTCGACGACATCTCCAGCCTGGAACATGATAGTTACCTCCTGGCCCGGCGCCACCACGGCGCGTTGATAAACGTTGGTGCTCCTTTAGTAAAACCTTTATCAGGGATTATGCGGGCATCATTTAGGCAAGTGGTAAAAAACCGCAGGGTAGACGGGATAAAACGTTTAACCATCCCACTGGTTTGTCACATTCTTACCGCAGTTTTATGCAGACCCACTTTTCTCATTGTTAGCCAGAGCCATTCGAAGAGCTTCGCGCGATTACGGTCTTGAGCCGACGGGTATGAACGTGGCATCTCAATCAACGTCAGGAGGACTCATGGAGACCATCGAAGCGCTCATCCACCGCCGCAGCTGCCGTAACTATAGCGATCGCCCCGTCGAAGCCGAAAAGCTCGCACGCATTATCGAGGCAGGCCAGTACGCGCCCAGCGGCATGGGACGCCAGCCGGTGACGTTTGTCGCCGTCACCGACCCCGCGACCGTCGAGCGCCTCTCGCAGCTCAACGCCCAGGTTATGGGCAGCGATGGCGATCCCTTCTACGGGGCCAAGACCGTTGTGGTGGTGCTGGTCGACCGCAGCGTGCCCACGCATCTGGAAGACGGCTCGCTTGCCATGGGCAACCTGCTCAACGCGGCGTATGCGCTGGGTGTTGATTCGTGCTGGATCCACCGCGCGCACGAGGTCTTCGACTCGCCCGAGGGCCTGGAGCTGCTGGCCAGCTGGGGTCTGCCCGCCAACGGAAGCCTGCGCGGCGTCGGCCACTGCATTCTGGGCTATGCCGAGGGCGCGCTTCCCGAGGCAAAGCTGCGCCGCGACAACGTGGTGTATGTAAAGTAGGAAGGTCCGCCGTTCTAACGAACGGCGGCTCGCTCGCTGTTGGTGACTGACATCGGGTGCACCACTGTTGGCATTCGACACTTGGGCAGCTAAAAGGCCCCATCCCAAATCTGCTGCCCCACTCGCAACTTATCTTGCCGATGGATTTGTCGTCGCTTCGTTCGTGTGAGTCGTTTCGGCGCCGCCGTCTTGTTCGTCCTCGTCCTTTTGCGCATCGGCGATGGTGGAGGCCGCCGCAACGATACCGCGCTGGGGTGCGACACCCGTCTGAACCCGTGCGCCCTCGACAACTTCTGTGCCTGCATGCGCGAGCTCGGGCGACTTAAACATTGCGTCCAGATTGGCCCCGCCGCCGGCGTAACCAAGCGCCGCGAGCGCGATGACGATTATCGCGGCAACGACCACGATCGGCACATAACGATGCCAGCCAGCAGGATTGAGCCCACTACGGCGAGCCGCCCCGCGGCTAATGTAGCCAAGCGTTCCATCGTGCTTGAGCTTTGACCCCACCACACGCTTACGGCCCCACAGCGACGATTCGGCCTGCATGGCCAAGCGAGCGCTTGCCGAAGGATAACCATATTTAGTGCGTTTGAACGAACCGTCGAAGCCCGAGGCGCTTTTGCCCCACGTCCGCGAAGTCGTGCGACGGTTGGCCGGCGCCGCGGGCTTTCGAGCCCGATTTGTTTTTGAAGTCTCCGCCATACGCCCCCGCACGCCGTAACAGAATCGAAACAATGCTGCTTTGGACTGTAGCACACGTACCGCACGCGGTCACGGGAACCTCGCTTAACGGTCGTCGTCCTTCAGCAGGCGCCACAGGGTCGTACGGCTTATGCCTAGCACTTCGGCAGCACGGGTCCTGTTGCCGTGAAGGTGACCTACGACCAACCGCACGATATCGCGCTCGGTATCGACCAGAGGCCGCAAGATATACAAATCGCTTTCGAGTGTCGGGGCACCAAAGGTCGCGGTCTTGATAACGTCCTCCTGGGCAAGCACCTCTTCTGCCACCGCCCGCTCGGCCGTGCCCGTCCCCACTAATATATAAAGTCGTTCCGAAACCTCGCGCAGCTGTAGATAGTTACGGGGCCATCGATAGGCATCGAGTGTCTTTGCCGCCGCGGACGACAAGGCAGGTGTTGCCGTCTCAAACATATCTGCCAGATACTCCAGATAGCGTGCAACCTTTTCCGACGCGCCGCCCTGCTCGGCAATCGCCGGCGCCACACTCACTGCACAGGCCAGACGCTCGGTTACAAAAGCAGCCTGATCGCTTTCGCCGCCGCCCGGCATATCGTTTGCCGTCAACACCACATGGCAACGAGTTGCGAGCGCCGTGTCGATCATTGCGGACACGAGCTCGCGCAGGCGCTGAGACCCAACGGCATGCCAGCCGCCTATGCAAAGTGTCAGCCCCGTTTGGAATAGCGGCGATTCGGAACTTTTGAGCAGATGGCGCCAACCGCGATCCGTAAGCTCATCGAGCGCAACGGAAACAAAGGGCTGATCGGCATAGGGTCCATCCAGGTACAAACGTTTTGCAATCTGATCCTGCCCCGCACCCAGCTCGCCCTCGAGCATAAGGGGTACCCCGCGCGCGTAGCTCTCCCGTACGGGAGCAGCGACCGCCGCCGCGTCTTCGACGATGCCGTACGTGCTCGACTCGTAACGAGCCTCGACCTCGTCGGCATTGAGCCACTCGATGCCCGCATGCGCCGCGGCGGCGCGCACCTCATGCGCCACGACCACCCAAAGCGCCCCGTGCTCCTGGGCCGTCGGGCGCACCGTCAAGCTCAACCGCATGCCCTCGCGGCCCATTACCAGGCGCGCTCCATCGCCCACGCGAGCGAGACGCTCGGAAACAAAAGCGGCGACATCCTGCTCGAGCGAAGCGTCGCTCATAGTCGAGATTACAACGCCACCGCGCTCGTCGATTGCCAGCGCCGATGCTCCGGCTGCGGACAATGCCTCGATCAGAATCTGCAGCTTGACATCGCTGTCCATGGTTCGCCCCGTCTCCAGCCACGACCCTTATCTGCGGCTTGGCATCTCAAGTGTTTCAAAATTGAACGATAATGTTCACCAAACACTATAGGGCCTACGGCGCCTTCTTGCGAATATATGAATTGCCCCGCATCGCCATCCTGGCGGGGCGATAAGAGCTCTTCGGGACCTATTAACCTGCGGACAAGCCATACCCGCAAGAGCTCCTATCGCTCCACCGCAGGCATGCGCCCACCAGCAACTAGCACGCAAATAAGCTTCTTCTCTACCAGATTCCCAGCACGTGCTGCATTCCCAAGCTCATGCACGCAATGCCAATCCAGCAGCAAAAGCCCAATGCGATGGGCTTGCCGCCCTTTTTGACCAGCTCGACGATATCGGTATTAAAACCAATAGCCGCCATGGCCATCACGATAAAGAACTTCGACAGTTCCTTGATGGGCGCCGTAAAGGACACGGGAAGCTGAAGCACCGTGGTGATCACGCTCGCCAGCACAAAGAACAGCACAAACATGGGAAACGCGCGTTTAAGCGAGAACGTGCTTTTGGCGTCGCCGCCGGCCTTGCGCGCCAGATGCATCTGCCAGCATGCTAGGACCAACGTGATGGGAATGATGGCCAGCGTCCTGGTGAGCTTGACCACCGTGGCGCTCTCGAGCACATTGGCGCCGGGATGCATGCTGTCCCAAGCGCTCGCCGCAGCCGTTACGGACGAGGTGTCGTTGATGGCGGTGCCGGCAAACAGGCCAAAGCCCTCGTTGGTCAGCCCAAGCATGCCACCGAGCGTCGGAAACACGAGCGCCGCGATAACGTTAAACAGGAAGATGACCGAAATAGCCTGGGCAATCTCGCGATCGTCGGCATCGATGACGGGTGCGGTCGCGGCGATGGCGGAACCGCCGCAAATCGACGAACCCACACCCACAAGCGTCGCGATCTTGCTCGGCACGTTCATAACGCGGCAGAGCACAAAGGCGATGACAAGCGAGGTCGAGATCGTCGCCACGATAATCGGCAGCGACTGGGCACCCTTGGACAAAATCTGGGAGAGGTTCATGCCAAAGCCAAGCAGAATAACCGCGTACTGCAAGACTTTTTTGGACGTATAGGTGACGCCGGCGGCGAGCTGTTCGCGACGATTCTTGGGAAAGACGAGCGCCAGGACCATGCCAAAGAGGATGGCAAATACCGGTCCACCGACCACCTCAATTTGTTTGCCGAGCAACGTCGCGGGGATAGCGATGATCAGGCAGAACAAGACGCCCTTCCAGCGCTCGCGTACGATATTCGCCATTTGCATATGGGATTCCTTCTTTCTATTTCACGTTTGCGACGGTTTATGATACGGCAACATTGAGCGCAGCCTTGCGTAAACAAAGACTAAGACGCCGCAATAGTTCTCAGGCAACAGCCGAATCACCCACCACGGAAAGCTGATTCGCGGCATAATTAACAACTGACATATGAGTGTGATAGAGCAGTTGCGAGGCGCTATGGAAGAATCGATGCACGTTGGCGAGCAGGAAACGAGCCTACAGGACCAGTCCTACCACACCATTCGACGCAAAATCGTCTACCTGGACTACAAGCCGGGCGAAAAACTGGGCGTCAAGCAGCTTTGCGACGACTTGGATATGGGGCGCACCCCTGTGCGCGAGGCACTGGTGCGTCTGGCTCAAGAGGGCCTGGTGCGCACCGTGCCCCAAAGCGGCACCTATGTCTCGCCCATCAACCTCACCCTTGCCGAGAGTGCCTGCTACATTCGCGAGCACCTGGAAAAACAGGTGATTGTAGAGTGCTGCGCCCGTGCCACCTCGGCAGGCATCGAGCAGCTCGACCGCGCCATCGCGCTGCAGGAAAAGGCCATGGCCGAAGAGGATCGCATCGGCTTCTTTTTGAGCGACAACCTCATGCATCACATGATTTTTAGCATCGCATGCCGCAGCACCGTGTGGTCATGGCTCGAAGAGACCAATGCCGACCTGGAGCGCTTCCGCTGGCTGCGCGCCGCCACGCAAGTTCTCGACAATCAGGACATCGTGAACGAGCACAAGCAGATTCGCCGCGCTATCGCCGGTCGCGACCCTATCGAAGCGAGATTTTTAGTCAGCAAGCACCTGCACATGATGTTCCGCAACCAGACCGAGGTTCTGGACCAATATCCCGAGTACTTCGAGACCAGCAAGCTCCGCTAACCTGCCAAAAAGGGACAGGTTTATTTTGGCAGGTTTTATCTGGCCAAACGCAAAAGGGCCCGGCTCCGTCTGATGACGCGGAGCCGGGCCTTGGTCGCTAGAACGGCGGAACCAACTACTCGACGGTAACGCTCTTTGCCAGGTTACGAGGTTGGTCAACATCGCAACCGCGCAGGATGGCGACCTCGCGGGCAAGCAACTGCAGCGGGACGCTCGCCGTGATGGGGCTGAACACGTCGCGGACGGCCGGCACGCGAATGATGCAGTCGGCGATCTTGTTGATTTCCTCGTCGCCCTCGGTGGCAACGACGATAACCTTGGCACCGCGCGCCTTGCACTCCATGAGGTTCGACACGGTCTTGTCATAGGTGGCGCTCTTGGTGGCCACGGCGATGACAGGGAAGCCCGGGTCGATCAGGGCAATGGGGCCGTGCTTCATCTCGCCGGCGGCGTAGGCCTCGGCGTGCAGGTAGCTGACCTCTTTGAGCTTGAGCGCGCCCTCGTAGGAGATAGCGGCACCCATGCCACGGCCCACGAACAGCGCCGACTGCGCGTCCTTGCACAGCAGGGCGGCCTCATGCACGGACTCGGTCTGGGTATCCAAAATCCACTGGATCTGCTCGGCCGTATCGGAAAGCTCGCGGAACAGCATACGCGCCTGCTTGGTGGTCAGGCGGTACTTGACCTGCGCCAGCAGCAGGGCCAAAAGCGTGAGGCTCACGACCTGACCGATAAAGCTCTTGGTCGAGGCGACTGCGATCTCCTTGTTAGCCTTGGTGTAGATAACGCCGTCGCTCTCGCGCGCCACCGGGCTGCCCACCACGTTGGTGATGCCGAAGACCTTGGCACCCTTGATGCGCGCGTCACGAATGGCGGCAAGGGTATCGGCCGTCTCGCCCGACTGGGACACGGCAACGACAAGCGTCGTCGGCGTGATGATGGGATTGCGGTAGCGGAACTCGCTGGCCGCCTCAACCTCGGTAGGGATGCGAGCCCAGCCTTCGATAAGGTTCTTGGCGATGAGTCCGGCATGGTAGCTGGTGCCGCAGGCAATCACATACACGCGGTCGATATCGTTGAGCTCCTCGAGCGAAAGGCCCAGCTCGTCGATATCGAGCTCGCCGGCGGGGGTCATACGGCCCACCAGAGTATCGCGCACGACGCGCGGCTGCTCGTGGATCTCCTTGAGCATAAAGTCGGGATAACCGCCCTTTTCGGCCATGTCCAGATCCCAGTCGATATGGGTGATCTTGGGCTCAATAACATTGCCGGCCTCGTCGGTGTACTCGACGCCTGCGGGCGTGAGCTTGGCAAACTGGCCGTCCTCGAGCACCACGACGTCGCGGGTTGCGTCGATGAGCGCGATGACATCGGAAGCAACATAAGAGCCGGTTTCGCCCGCACCGACTACGATCGGGGAATCCTTGCGGGCCACGGCGATCACGCCGGGCTCGTCGGCGCACACGGCGGCCAAGCCATAGGCGCCCACCACGTGGGTGCAGGCCTCGCGCACGGAAGCCATCAGGTCGTGCGTCTCGGCATAGGCCTCTTCAATCAAGTGCGCGAAGACCTCGGTATCGGTCTCGCTCTTAAAGTGATGACCGCGGCCCTCCAGCTCTTCGCGCAGCTCGGCGAAGTTCTCGATGATGCCGTTGTGGACGATGGCGATACGGCCATCGCAGCTGGTGTGGGGATGGGCGTTAACGACGGAAGGCTTGCCGTGGGTAGCCCAGCGGGTGTGACCGATGCCGCAGGTAGCGTCGCTGTCGATGTTGGAAAGCTCGCTCTCCAGGCCCGCAACTTTGCCCACGCGGCGGATGACGTCGAGGTGCGCCGCGGCGCCCTCGCCCACCTCGAGCGCGACGCCCGAGGAATCATAGCCGCGATACTCCATACGCTTAAGGCCCGTGACTAGGATGTTCTTTGCAATATCAGAGCCGGTGTAGCCGACAATTCCGCACATAGGACAAATCCCTTCGTTCGCGTGACTGCAAAACGTCCACGCACAAGGGGCGCTGAGACGTACAACGTTCGAGTATTGTACTCACGCAGGCGCAAGCTGATATACCAGAAGTGGTATCTTAAACTGGATACCACTCGATGCACACACCCCACCACCACAAAAGTACCTGCCCCCTTCGTGGTGGTCGCGCTGGCAACGGCGTTTTCCCAGATAAAACCTGCCAAAATAAACCTGTCCCTAATTGGCAGGTTTTGCCACCCCAGGGGCGGGCGATGCTACAATCTGGCTTGTACTTGAAACGCATCAAAGGGGCCGCTATGGCAAAGGTAAAAATCAGCGATGTCGCGCGCGAGGCAGGGGTCTCGCTGGGCACGGTATCCAACGCGCTCAACCATCCCGAAAAGTTGCGCCCCGAGACCCTCAAGCTCATTAACGAAACCATCAATCGACTGGGCTACCTGCCCAACCAAAGCGCTCGTCAGCTCGCGGGCGGCGCCACCAAGTCCTTTGGCCTGGTGCTCCCCCGTCTCGATCACGGTTTTTCGCTCCAAATCGCCAGCGGAGCCCACAACGAGGCCCGCAAGCACGGCTACGACCTGCTCATCGCCAACGCCGATAACGACGATATTCTCCAGGACCATTACCTGCGCTATTTTATGGGCACCCAGATGTCCGGCGTCATGGTTCAGCCCATGGCATCCCCCGACTGGCACCCCGCTATGACTAAGATGCCCGTGCCGATCGTCCACCTGGACATCCATTGCTCCGAGCCCGGCTACTACGTAGCGGCCGACAACGAGGCCCAGGGTCGCATCATTGCCGAACTCGCCATCGCCCGTGGCGCGCGCCATATTGTCGTCATCGGCCGAGCAGCATTTATGCAACTCACCCTGCGCGTCCTTGGCATTCACAAGGCGCTCGCCCTACATCCCGACATCAAGATCGAAGTCATTGACGCCGGCGAGTGGAACACGGCGGCCGACGGCTATGGTATCGGCAACCAAATCGCCGAGCGTCCCGCCGACGAACGCCCCGATTTTGTCGTCGGTCTAACCGACGTGCTGGCCTCTGGCGTCGTTTCGGCACTGGCCGACAAGGGCATCTCTGTCCCCGGGCAAGTACGCGTGGCCGGCTGCGACGGCAACCCACTCGCATGGAGCGGATCGGTCCCGCTCACTACGGTAGCGCCCCCGGGCTACGAGATTGGCCGCAAGGGCGTCCAACTGCTGATGGAGCAAATCGAGAACAAGGCCCCGGCAAAGACCAAGCATATCCGCGTCGGCTCTGCAGCGCGCACCGTCACCGCAGTCACCGCCGCCGAGAATATCAACCGCCAAGAACTGGTACGTCCGTTCCTACTGGAGCGCGCCAGCACCCAGGCAAGCACCCAGACCGACGCCACGGCCATCAACCTCGGCGCGTATCTATAGCACGCCCGCAAGTATGCTAAGTCGCCGCTTAAGCAAAAGGGGCCCGACCATTGCCGGGCCCCTTTTGCTTAAGCGCAAACGTGGGTAATTGCTCGTTTCAACACCGCAATTGTCTAGCGCACGGCCTTGACCACCGCCGTCAGATCGAACAGCGTATCGAGCACGGCCTCGCAGCCGTCCACCACGTCCTGCGGTAGCGGCACGATATCGGGGACGGCACAGACGTGGCAACCGGCCGTAATGCCCGAGACGCAGCCGTTGCGCGAATCCTCGACCACGGCACACTCCTCGGGAGCAAAGCCCGCGCGCTCGCAGGCGAGCAGATACATCTCGGGGTCGGGCTTACCGTGCACGACGTCCTCGCCGCAGGTCACCGTCTCAAACTTGTCAAAAAGACCGACCATCTTAAGGTTGCGCTCGGCCGTAACGAGACGCGACGACGTCGCCAGGCCCACGTGATAGCCCGCAGCCAGCAGCTCGTCTATGCACTCGGCGGCACCGGCCTTAAGCTCCAAATCGGTCTTAACTATCTCGTCGCGAATCTCCTTGTGGCGATGATAGATCGCCTCAGCGGTTTCTCTGCTGCCGTAATGCGCCTCAAGAATGTCCATGACATCGGGCAGCGTGCGACCGATAAACTGATGGATCAGCGCTTCATCAATCGCGACCCCCAGCTCGGCAGCGCCCGCCTTCCATGCCTTGATGCCCAAACGCTCGGTATCGACCAGCGTTCCGTCCATGTCAAAAATAACAGCCTTGATCATATCGATCCCCTCACCGGATTGCATTACTGCCACTCTAGCGCACTTTACAAACTTGTATATAACGTATATAGCATATTGCACTTCCGTTACATAGATAGAAGTCTTATGGCGAGCTGCTCGGTAGGATTATAGTTTTCGACCGAGTACTCAACGGTAAGGAACATTTCATGTTTTCAGATAGCACCGCGTCCACAAAGGAGCTTCAGGACAAACTCGCAGCGCTCGAGCAGCTGCTTTTGGCATACGGTCGCGTCGCCATCGGCTTTTCCGGTGGCGTCGACAGCAGCTTTTTGGCCGCGGTCTGCGCCCGCATCATGCCTGCCAACACATTGCTTGTTCACCTCACCACGCCGCTCATCGGTACGCCCGAGCAGGCTTCGTTTGAGCGGGCCGTTGACGGACAGAGCGATGAGGGGGCGCATTTTAAGCTCCCGGTGCTCAATCTTTCGGTCGACCAGCTGCAGCTCCTCCAGGTAGCATGCAACGATGCCGACCGCTGCTACCATTGCAAGCACGCTGGCTTTACCGCCATCTTCAACCACGCCAAGTCGCTGGGCTTTCCCACCGTCATCGATGGCAGCAACGCAAGCGACCGCGGCGATTATCGCCCCGGCATGCGCGCCGCCCAGGAGCTCGGCGTGCGCTCACCCCTCATGGAGGTCGGCTTTACCAAGGACGAGGAACGCGAGTTGCTGCGCGCCTGGGGATACCCCGTTTGGAACCTGCCGGCGGGTGCCTGTCTTGCCACGCGCATCCCCACGGGCGAGGAGCTCACACGCGAGAAGGTCGATTCAATCCGTGCATGCGAGGATTACCTGCACGATCTTGGCTTGGCACAGGTGCGCGCACGCCTCGTCGGCGGCTGCATGCATATCGAGGCCGCGCCGGCAGACGTCGCCAAAATTGCCGCCCTCGGCGGTACCGCGGTCAACGATGAAGGCAAGACCCCGCTGCCCGCCGCCATCGAGTCCGCGCTGCGCGAGCTGGGCTGCGCCCACATCTCCCCCGAGGTCACCCCCTACATCCACGGCAACATGAACCTTTAGGTTACGCTGTTTTACAAACGGCGTAACCGCTCGGCGCTGCGCAGGCCCCGGGCGCTCGCATATGCTCAACCTGAACTACATAAATTGTCGCCAACCCACCAAAGTTTATTTTGGCAGGTTTTATCTGGGGACACGCAAACAGGGCCGCGACGCCTATATGGCGTCGCGGCCCTTTTCCTTGGAGAAGGATCGATTGATTGAACGGGATGACCGTTCTAGTCTTCGAGTCCGCTATTGATGAGCTCCGCAATCTCAACGGGATCGGTGCTCGCGCGCACCTTGTCACGGAAGCCGGCGTCCATCAGCATCACGGCAGCCTTGGAGAGCAGACGCAGATGCGTGGTTCCAGCCTCGCCGGCGGGCACGTACAGCGCGAGCGCAACATCGACGGGCACCCCATCGAAGCTCGGCCATTCAACGGGCTCGGCCAGTTTAAGCACGGCAACGCCCGGCGTGTGGATCGCGTCGCTTTTGGCATGCGGAACGGCAAAACCGGCGACAAGGCCGGTCTCGGCCTCGTTCTCGCGAGCGATAAAGGCAGCCTCTACGGCAGATGCGTCATCGGCAAAGCCGAGCTCGATGGCCTGCTCGGACAAATAATGCAGGGCGTCCTCGCGCGAGGCGGCGATATACCCAATCGTCACTTGGTTGGCAGATACAAATCCCATGGAAACCTTCCTTACAACACAGACCTGACCGCAGCTTCGATGCCGTCGGCATCCAAACCGTACTTGTGCAGCAAATCGACCGCAGGGCCAGACTCGCCGTACACATCGCGCACGCCGACGCGACGCATCGGCACCGGATGCTGCTCCGCGAGCACCGAGGCCACGGCCTCGCCAAGACCACCGATAATCGAATGCTCCTCGGCAGTGACCACACGACCAGTCTTCTTGGCGCTGGCAACCACCAGGCGCTCATCAAGCGGCTTGATCGTGTGCATGTTGATGACCTCGGCGTCAATACCATCGGCAGCGAGCGCCTCGGCAGCCTCAAGCGCCTCGGCGACCATCAGGCCGCAGGCGATGATGGTCACATCGGACCCCTCGCGCACGACCACGCCGCGACCAATCTTGAACTCATAGTCCTCGCGGTCGTTGATGACCGGTGTTGCCAGACGGCCGAAGCGCATGTAGACCGGACCTTCAAACTCATAGGCGGCGCGCACGCAAGCACGAGACTCGATGTCATCTGCGGGAACGATCACCGTCATACCCGGAATAGTGCGCATGAGCGCGATGTCCTCGCAGCACTGATGCGTAGCGCCGTCTTCACCGACCGAGATGCCCGCATGCGTGGCGCCGATTTTGACGTTGAGGTGCGGATAGCCGATGGAATTGCGCACCTGCTCGTACGCACGACCGGCGGCGAACATGGCAAAGGTGCTCGCAAAGGCGACGTGGCCCGTGGTCGCAATGCCGGCGGCAAGCCCCATCAAGTTGCTTTCGGCAATGCCGGCATCGTAGAAGCGCTCAGGGTGCGCAGCCTTAAACTTACCGGTCTGCGTGGCGGCGGCTAAATCAGCATCGAGGACCACAAAGTCATCGCGCTCATTGCCCAGCTCGACAAGTGCCTCGCCGTAGCTAACGCGCGTGGCAACTTTCTTGACGTCTGCCATTAGAGCTCCTCCCCTGCTGCTGCGAGCTCGGCCATGGCCTGCTCAAACTGTTCATCGTTGGGTGCCTTGCCATGCCAGCCCACCTGGTTTTCCATAAAGGAGACGCCCTTGCCCTTCACCGTCTCGGCGATAATGGCCACGGGCGAGGCACTCACTTTGCGAGCCTCGGCAAAGGCGGCGGCAATCTGCGCCATGTCGTTACCGTCGGCGAGCTCGATCACATGCCACTTAAAGGCGCGGAACTTGTCGGCAAGCGGCATAGCCGAGTTAACTTCATCGATACTGCCGTCAATTTGCAGGCCATTGTGATCGACGATAGCAACGAGGTTATCCAAGTCGTGGTTGCCGGCGAACATGGCCGCCTCCCACACCTGGCCCTCCTCGCACTCGCCGTCGCCCAGCAGCGTGTAAACACGGTAGCTGTCACCCCAGTGCTTTGCGGCGAGCGCCATTCCAACCGCGGCGGAGATACCCTGACCGAGCGATCCGGTAGACATGTCGACGCCCGGAGTGTCATTCATATTGGGATGGCCCTGCAGGCGGCTGCCGATATGACGGAGCGTCTCGAGCTCCTCCTTGGGAAAGAACCGGCGCTCGGCGAGCACGGCATAGAGTGCCGGAGCGCAGTGTCCCTTGGAGAGCACAAAGCGATCGCGCTCGGCGCAGCTCGGATTCGCCGGGTCGACATCCATTTCCTCAAAGTAGAGGTAGGTCATAATGTCGGCGGCACCAAGCGATCCGCCCGGATGCCCCGACTTGGCAGCGTGGACACCCGTGACAATACCGCGGCGAACCTCATTGGCAATCTTGGCCAGTTCCTGATCGGTCATGGAGTTTCCTCTCTTGAGCACGCCGGCCCGGCATAACAAATGCTGGGCCGGCAGAACCATCGTTACTGTGCCTCGACGACCTTTTTCCAGTCGGCCTCGAACGAGGCAAGGCCCTGGTCGGTCAGCGGGTGATGCAGGCATTTCTTAAGAGCAGCCATGGGGACGGTCGCAATATCGGCACCGAGCAGCGCCGCCTGGGTCACGTGATTGGGCGTGCGGACGGATGCGGTGATGATCTCGACGGTGTCGTCGACGTTCTTGCCAGTCCAGTCATAGTTCTTAATGCAGGTCACAACGTTGCCGAGCTGCGAAATACCGTCCTCGGCGATGTCGTCAAAGCGGCCGACGAACGGGCTGATGTAGCGGGCACCGGCGTTGGCGGCCATGAGGGCCTGGGTCGGCGAGAAAACAAGCGTCATGTTGACGCGCACGCCTGCATCGGCCAGGGCGCGGCAGGCGGCGAGGCCGGCCTCACAGACGGGGAGCTTGACCACGATGTTGGGAGCCAGGGCGGCGAGACGCTTGCCCTCCTCGATCATGCCCTCGGCAGTAGTCGCGGTGGACTCGGCGGACACGGGCAGTCCCTCGCAAAGCTCGGCGATCTTGAGCATGTGGGGCTCAAAGTCGGCCAGCTTGCCGCCGGTCTTGGCGTACAGGGACGGGTTGGTGGTGACGCCGGCAAGGCAGCCCCAGCTCTTGGCCTCGGCGATCTCGTCAAGGTTGGCGGTATCGATAAAGAACTTCATGGTGCAAACTCCTTCGGAGGAATCCAAAACTCAAAAAATAGGACAAAAGGGATGTCCCTTTGTCCTATGTGCCGGGCCTGCAGCTGGGACATGCCCCAGGCCCGGCGTCGTGTAGGAAAAGCTACTTAGAGAGCCTTCTCGATGCGGCTCGTGACACCCTTGAGGTTAAGACCGACGACGTACTGCTTGATCGGGCGCTTGATGTGCTCGATCACAAAGCGTTTGCCGTCGATGTCCTGGGCCGCGAGGTTGCGGTAGAGCTTCTCGACCTGCTCCTTGACCTCGGGATCGTTAAAGGCGTAGTGGCCGGAGACATCCAGAATCTTCAGGCTGAGCTCGTCGTCGGCCAGAATGTCGTCAACCTGCAGGTTGACGTCGTCGCCGGTCATCCACTTGCGCCAACGCTCGGTCTTGATAGCCTTGACCAGCAGCGTGTGATACAGGTCGGAGGGATCGTCGCACAGGCCGTTGTCGACCAGAATCTGCTCGGTAGCGCAGAGCTTGAGGTAAGCGCGGGTCTCCTCGGTGCCGTACTGGGGAGCGACATTGGAAGCGGTCACGTGAGCCGGAATGTGCTCGAGCAGCGTCGCGTCATCCAGGTAGTCGGCGTTGTGTTCCTTCAGGCCCACGCCATAGCGCTTGGCCATGTCGGCGAGCTCGCGGGCGTTCTTAAAGTTATAGTGACCGACCTGCTCGGTCCAACGGGTGAGCGTACCGGTCTGGCCGACGATAAAGGTGGGCATGGGGCAGCCGCGCTTCTCGAGCTCGGGCTGCAGCTGAGAAATGAACTCCTCGTACTTATCGGTAGAGGTCAAGCCGCCATTGGTCTCCTCGGTACCGACCTCATAGGCAACCTCGGGCAGATTATGCTCGCGACGGTACTGCTCAAGGTAGTCGATAAGATCGATCGTGCGGCGAAGCACCACGTCGAGCGGAATAACCTTGCCGATCTGATAGGGGTCCTTGGTGGGGTCGACCATCAGCAGGTCAAAGCCTGCCTCCATGTCGGCGACGAAGGACTTGCGGGCGAGCTCCATGGCCTCGTCCTCGGGCAGATGGGCGTTACGCTCCTCGTCGCGCTGCCACGGGCCGCCGTGATCGCGGCACAGGTAGTACGGACCGGTGTAACCCACCTCGTCGGCAACCTTCTTAATGTCGGCGGCAAAGCGCGTCTGGTCCCAACCGTTAACGTAGCCGGCGCCCATCTCGTCCATATCGACCTGGTTGCGGCTGGCGATAAACATGGGCGGGAAATCCTCGTCCTTGGCAAGCTCGAACACGGCCTGAATCAGGTTGGGGCTCATGGGGCCAATGCCGACCATGGTTGCGTGATCGCCGCTATCCTGCAGCTTGAGCATGCCCTGAACGGCCTGGCGGATGGTGAGGTTGGACATTTTGTTCTCCTTCTCCAGAGGATTTTTGACAAAAGTTCCCTGGGACCCAGATGTGGGCCCTATCAGTACGGATGGATTTTGTTGTGTAGGGGCGGTTGTGCGGAGTCAAATCCATCCCTCCGCACAACCGGAGTCCTTAAAGGTTTACTTGGCCTGCTTGTCGAGCGTGGGCTTCATGGCAATCAGGATTGCAGCGGCGACCACGGAGCCAATCACGATGTCCAGGCAGAACAGCGCGACGTTGTTGGTAGCAAGGGCGACGATAAAGCCACCGTGCGGGACATAGCAGTCGATACCCTGGAAGGCGGCAAGCGCCGCACCCACGGCAGAGCCGATGCAAATACCGGGCAGGGTGTGGCCAAGGTCCTTGACCGCGAAGGGGATAGCGCCCTCGGTGATACCGATGCAGCCCATGAACAGCGCGGAGATGCCCATCTGACGGTCGGCGTCATCGAACTTGTTCTTGGCAATGAGCGCAGCGAGGCCACAGGCGATCGGGGGAACGGCGACGGCGACGCGGAACATACCATTAGGACCGTAGATGCCAGAGGCCATGATGGCCATGGTGAAGGTCGAGGCGGTCTTGTTGATGGGGCCACCCATATCGAAGGCGGTCATAACGCCAATGACCAGACCCAGGACAACCGCAGAACCGCCCTGCAGGCTGCCGAGTACGCCGGTAAGCCAGTCCATCACAAAGCCAAGCGGCGTGGCCAGAATGTAGATATAGGCCATACCCAGGACAAGCGAGGTCAGAATCGGGATGATCAGGATGGGCATGATGGTCTGGATGGTGTTGTTGACCTTCCAGGTCTTCATCCAGCGGACAAAGTAGCCGCAGATAACCGCCATGATCATTGCGCCCAAGAAGCCAGTCGAAACGCTGTTGCCATTAGGGGTAACGACTGCGTTGTTGACCAGGTAGCCCAGGACAAAACCGGGGGCGAGCGCGGGCTTGCCGGCCATCGAGTAGGAGATGTATGCCGCAAGCACCGGGATCATCATGGAGATGCCGGCCATGCCGATGGTGTTAAGACTCACCATCAGCGGGTTCGTAACCTCCATGCCGTTGGCGCCGGCGGTACCGGATGCCAGCGAGAAGGCGAGAAACACGCCGCCGATAACGACGATGGGAATAAAATAGGAAACGCCGGTATTGAATGCATTGAGCAGCGTCTTACCAGGATCGGCAAAGATAGACTGCTTGGACGCCGGTGTCGGGGCCTGCGGGGCAGCGGAGACGGCCTTCTTCTCTGCCTTGGCCTCGGCCTTGGGCGCGTCAACGGCGCCGCCCGTCGCCTTGATGATCTCAACGGCCTGGTCGATGATCTTTACCGGATCGGCGATTACATCCGAGGTGCCGACCTTCAGGAACTTGCCCTCGGCCATCTTCTGCTCAAAACGGTCCTCGTTCTCGACGCCCACGTCGACGGACTCGAGCACCAGGTCGGCGGAATCCACGTCTTCCTGCGTCAGCTCGTTCTCGATACCCAGGCCACCCTGAGCCTCGACTTTGCACTCGATGCCACGGGCGGCGCATTCATCCTGAATCGCCTTCTGGGCCATATACGTGTGGGCAATACCCACGGTACAGGCGGCAACGCCTACGATCTTCATTGCTTCCCTCTTTTCATAGAGTTGCGTGCGCAAGACACCGTTTGCGGAGGCCTCCGGAGCATCCCCTGCCGTTTGGACTTGCTGTCTTTTCGACAAGACCAATATAGGGTGCTGGCAGGAATAAAACTAGTTCATTTCGGTAAACGCGCAGGTCAGGGTATTAGTTACGCAATTTAGTTATGCGTTTAACCAAAAATGAATCCTGCGATTTTACCCTCGATTTCAAAAGTCAAGAAGTATTTGATTTTCTCGGTAGACGGCAGATGCGCATGCCGGTCACAAATTTCGACCCCACCCGTATACCGCATTTGTTGCATACTCATATGAAAGGAAAAAGTCGCTCACCGAAGCGCATCCCTCACCAAGACTCAAAGTCATCATGTTGGAAAATGCTCATCTGTCGGAAGGAGTCGCTGTGGCAAAACAGCGCGTTACGATCGCAGACGTCGCTCGAGAGGCGGGAACCTCGACGGCAAGCGTCTCGTATTACCTCAACGACAAACGAGAAAAGCTTAGCGAGAAGACGCAGGCAAAGATTGCGCGCGTCATCAAGGAACTCGGATACGTTCCCAACGCCCAAGCGCAAACGCTCACCGGCAAGCAGACCCACGTCATCGCCATCATCATTTTGGATAACACCAACAAGTGGGCGGGCCTCGTCCTCAACGGCATGGAACAAGTCATGCTCCCCGCGGGCTACCAGACGGTCGTTTGCACGAGCAACTTTAACCCCGAGACCGAGCTCATGTATGTCGACAAAATGCTCTCGCTGGGCGTCGATGGTTTTATCATCCAGCCCACGGCAAATTTCAAGGCCGTCCACGACCGCATCAAGCGCGCCGGCAAGCCCGTCGTCTTTTTTGACGCGGCCATCTACAGCCCAGGCACCAGCTGGATCAAAACCAACCTCTACGATGGCGTGTACAATGCCACGCAGGCGCTTCTCGATGCCGGCTACGAGAACTTTTTCTCCATTGCTGCCAATATGACCGAAATGCGCACCCGCATGGAACGTTTTCAGGGATATGCCGAGGCATTGGCCGCGAATGGGCAACTCTACAAAGCCATCCCCATCGATCACAACAAGCCGTCAATCAGCGAGCTCACCGAATACTTTAAATACAAGCTCAACCCCGCCAAGCGAACCCTTATCTTCGTGCAAAATCAGTGGGCACTCCCCCGTGTCTACAAGGCACTCCAGCCCATGGCCCATCTGCTTCCGCAGCAAATCGGCCTTTTGGGACTCAACTGCGAAGACTGGACCAACCTCACCACGCCGACCGTCTCCACCATCATCGAGCCTGTCGACCAGGAAGGTCGCGAAGCAGCCGAGATGCTGCTCGCCCTACTTGACGGCAGCAGCGAACCCGGCGAGCAGCGCATTCTCGAGTGTAAGCTCAACTGGCTCGACTCCACCTCGATCTAGCCATACGTCAAATATGAGGCAAATGAATCCGTAGCGTTTGTCCCAAATCTTAAGTATTTGTTCGACAGAACGGCCCCTGTCGGCTCCTGCTAGACTGGTAGATTCCCAACCGTCCATCCAGGAGCCTCCATGTCGCGCAAGTCCGCCTACAAGCAAGTACTTTCCATCGGCACCGCCGTGGTGCTAGGGTTTGCGCTGTTCACAGGATCGCTCGACGGGGCACCCAAGCTGTTGTCGCCGCAAAGCGATGAGCAGGCAGCGGCCCTGGCCGAAAAACAAAACGAGAGCCCCAGCCGCACCGACGACGAGGCGGACCTGGTTGCCCGGCTCGAATCAGGAACAACGAGCTCCTCGGACTCTCAAAATAGCCAAGACTCTGGCGATGGCTCCGAATCCACCGCGACCGACACCAACGGCAACGTCGCCTCCGCGGATAGTGCTGCCACCCCCATCGACGAGGTGGAAAACCCCGACCTCAACCGCGCCCGCGGCGTATACCTCAGCAGCATTCCCGACTACGCGGGTAACCCCTATGTTGCCCTTCGCGCCGACAGCACGCACCCGCTCGGCTCACCATCATTCACGCTCGATGAATACGAGCGCGCTACAGAAGAGGGCTGCTTTAAGAAATTCTCCAAGCTCGATAGCCTGGGCCGCACCCGCAAGGCACTCGCCTGCGTGGGCCCCGAGTCGCTCGGCCAAGGCAAGCGCGGCGATATCTCGCGCATCCACCCCGCCGGCTGGCACCAGCAGCGCTACGACTTTATTCCGGGCCAGAGCCTCTATAACCGCTGCCACCTTATCGCCTGGTCGCTCTGCGGCGAAAACGCCAACCGCAAGAACCTCCTCACCGGCACGCGCTATCTCAACGAGACGGGCATGCTGCCGTTTGAGGAGCAGATCCTCGACTACATCCACGACACGGGCAACCATGTGCTCTACCGCGTCACGCCCATGTACAACGAAGAGGAACTTGTCTCGCCGCCGGCGTGCGCCTTGAGGCGCAATCGGTCGAGGACCACGGCAAGACCCTGTGCTTCCACGTGTACTGCTACAACCTGCAGCCGCACGTGCAGATCGACTACGCCACCGGCCGCAACCAGGCCTCGGGGGACTAGTGCCGGCCGCGACAGGAATCGATTTGCAGTCCCAGGGATCAAAAAAGGGCCGCCCCGGATTACCCGGAGCGGCCCTTGCATTGGCACGTATGTTACAGGCAACGCCACACGTTACTTAGCGCGGCCCTCCTCATAGCGCTCGACCAGCTTAGCCTGAACGTCATAAGGCACCTGCTCGTAGCCAGCGGACTTCATGGTAAAGTCGCCCGTACCGCGCGTGATAGAGCGCAGGCGCGTCGAATAATCCGTCAGCTCGGCCAGCGGCGCCTGGGCGATGACCACGGTATCGCCGCGCTCATCGGTCTCCATGCCCGTCACGCGACCGCGCGAGGCCGAGATGTCGCCCATCACGGCGCCGGCATAGCTCTCGGGGATCGTCACCGTGATTTCCTCGATGGGCTCCAGCACCACCGGGTCGGCATCGGCGCATGCCTTGCGCAGGCCGATGCGTGCCGCCGCGCGGAACGCCATCTCGTTGGAGTCGACGCTGTGATACGAGCCGTCGTACACAGCCACGCGAATGCCCGTGAGCGGGTAGCCGGCAATGATACCGTCCTTCATGGTCTCCTGGACACCCTTGTCCACGGCGGGAATCAGCGAGCGCGGAATGCGACCGCCCACGACCTCGTCCACAAACTCATAGCCGTCGCTCGTGCCGTCGGGCCCAATGAGCGGCTCCACGCGCAGCCAGCAGTCGCCATACTGACCGGCGCCACCGGTCTGCTTCTTGTGGCGACCCTGGGCACTTGCCGTGCGGCGAATGGTCTCGCGATACGGAATACGGATCGGCACGCTCTTGGCAGCAACCTTGGTGCGGTCCTCAAGACGATTGAGCAGCACCGAAACCTGCGCCTCGCCCACGGCGGAGATGATGGTCTGGCCGGTCTCTTCGTCACGATCGATGCTCATGGTCGGATCGGCCTTGCACGCCTTCTCGATAAACGTGTAGAGCTTCTCCTCGTCACCGCGGTTCTCGGCCTCGATTGCAATGCGGTACTGCGAGTTGGGGAACTTAAACGCCGCCGCCTCGACCTTGCCGGTAATGGAGAGCGTATCGCCCGTCTCTGCCGCCAACTTGGGCGCCACGATAATGTCGCCGGCATAGGCATGACCGACCTCAGTCATGTCGCGGCCGCACATCACATACAGGTGAGCCAGACGATCGCTCTTGCGGGTACGCGCGTTGACCAGCTCAAGGCCCGGCTCAAGCGTGCCCGTCAGCACCTTGATAAAGCTGATGCGGCCCTGCTGCGGATCGGCCAGGGTCTTAAACACAAACGCCACCGGACGGTCATCGTCGCTCGAGATCTTAAGCGAATCACCGTCGATGAGCGGCATCTCGCCGTAGTCGGTCGGCGCTGGAAAGTATGTGGCGATGTCGTCCATCAGCGAGTTGACGCCCTGTTCCTTAATGCAATCGCCCGCAAAGACCGGCACAAAGATGCGCTCGGCGATCGCCTTCGACAGCAGGCCTTCAAGCTCCTCCTGCGTCAGCGTCTCCTCGCCTTCCAGGTACTTCATCATCAGCTCATCGTCGGCCTCGGCAACGAGCTCGCACAGATGGTCGTGGGCCTCCTCGGCCTGGGCACGATATTCCTCGGGAATCTCCGACTCAACGGCTTCGGTGCCGTTGCAATGGCGCGCCTTCATGCGCACGAGGTCGATGATGCCGTCAAAGTCCTCGCCCTCGCCCCAGGGAAGGGTCACGGCGCCCAGGCGCGTGCCAAAGCGCTCCTGCAGCAGGTCCATGGTGGTCGTAAAGCTGGCCTCGGAGCGCGACAGGCGGTTTACGAACACCGCGCGCGCCAGGCGCAGGTCCTCCGCTGCATACCAAAGCTTGACGGTCGTAGGCTGCGGGCCGGCCTCGGCATCGACCACAAACAGAGCCGTCTCGCAGACGCTCATCGCGGCAAAGGCGTCGCCGATAAAATCGGGATAGCACGGGGCATCGAGCACGTTGATGCGCGCACCCTTCCAGTCGATCGGCGCGATGGTCGTCGAGATGGAGAACGAACGCTTGACCTCTTCGGGGTCATAGTCGAGCGTGGGCTTGGTGCCGTCGTGGCCGCCCAGGCGGGCGGTCTTGCCGGAAAGGTGGAGCATGGCCTCGGCGAGTGAAGTCTTGCCCACCCCGCCTTGGCCTACGAGCACCACGTTCCTTACATTGCCGGTCTTGGGAGCACCCATGATGACCTCCTTGCAGGGCCGCGCGCAATGCGCGACGCCAACGGGGAGAGTTCGCGGTCGGTGCCGTCCCGGGAGCAGCATGGTCGGCAGCCGAGCCGACTCACCCTCCAAATGTCCTATGCCACCACCCTACCCTCACAGGTGACTGTCCATGCACACCTTTCGGCGCACGTATGGATACGGGCGGCGAGAGGAAGGAGAACGCATGCGAGGCGATTATTGAACCCCGCCGATGCAAATAAAATGTCGCCGCAGGCCATAAGACCTGCGGCGACTTCGCCTCAATCAATAGTCGAGTAAATAGCTGAGCCTACCCCTCGATACGGCTCAAGAACTCGCGGGTACGCTGCTCGCGTGGATGGTCGATGACCTGCTCGGCAGGACCCTCCTCGACAATACGGCCGCCGTCCATAAAGACCACACGGTCGGCAACATCGCGCGCAAACTGCATCGCGTGGGTCACGATTACCATCGTCATATTCTGCGCCGCCAGGTCCTTAATGACACGCAGCACCTCGGCCGTCAGCTCGGGGTCGAGCGCCGAGGTCGGCTCATCAAAGAATAAGATTTCCGGATCAAGTGCCAGGGCGCGGGCAATGCTCACACGCTGCTGCTGACCGCCCGAAAGCTCACACGGCACCTTGTTCTCGTTGCCCGTCAGCCCCATTTGCGCAATCAGCTCGTGCGCACGGGCCTCCGCCTGCTCGCGCGGGCGCTTGAGGACGCGGACCGGAGCATCGGTGATGTTTTTCATCACGGTGTAGTGCGGAAACAGATTGTAGTTCTGGAACACCAGACCAAACCGCGAGCGCGCCTGCTTGGGCACATCGCCTTTCGCATATACCGTGCCCGAGCCCGCGTCCGTTGCAACCGCAAGGTCACCAAACGAAAGCGAGCCGCCGTCGAGCGTCTCGAGCAGCGTGGCGCAGCGCAGCAGCGTGGACTTACCGCCACCCGAAGGTCCGATAATCGCCACGACCTCGCCGCGCTTGACCTCGAGCGAAATATCTTTGAGCACCTCATTGCCACCAAACGCCTTGCGCGCGTTCGTTATATTCATTACCGAATTAGTCATGGTAGTAATCCAATTTTTTCTCGGCGGCGCCCAACAGCATCTCGACCACAAAGTTAAAGACCCAGTAGATCAGCGCCGCAATCGCAAACGGCACCATGCTCACTTGCGAGGCAACCAGCGCCTTGGCGGTCGAGAACATCTCACCCACGCCAATGGCAAACGCCAGCGACGTGTCCTTGACCAGCGTGATGATCTCGTTGCCCATCGCCGGCAGAATACGCTTGGCGACCTGCGGCATCACGATATACAGAAACGTCTGCATACGCGAATAGCCCAGCACCTCGGCCGCCTCGTATTGACCGCGAGGAATGGACTGCAAGCCCGAGCGATAGATCTCGGCAAAGTAGCCGGCGTAGTTGATGATGAACGCCACGACGCATGCCGTCCATTTGGAATCGGGCGTGAGCGAGATGCCGAACACGTAGTACGGGACAAAGTAGATGGCAAACATCTGTAGCATGAGCGGCGTACCGCGCATCACCGAAATATAGATGCGCGCGATCCAGCGAAGCGGCGCAATTTTGCTCATGCGCATGAACGCCACGGGGATTCCCAGCGGAATCGACCCGAGTAGCGTCAGCACAAACAACTGCAAGCTGACCAAGAATCCCTGGCCAAGCATCTGCATCATGACCTGAATAGACATTACTTAAGCACCCAATTATCGAAAGATAGACCATAGCTTGAATACTTGTCGCACAGGTCCTTGACCGTGCCGTCCTCGTAGAGCGCCTTGAGCGACTCGGTCACGGCGTCGGCCGACTTGGTGTCGCCCTTCTTAAAGCCGACGGCATAGTGCTCGCTGGACAGCGGCTTATCAAGCTGCGCATAGGCATCGGGCTTTGCGGCAAGCTGATACTGAGCAATCGAAAGGTCGCACGCCACGGCATCGACCGCGCCACTTTCGAGCTGCATAAAGGCCGTGTTGTACTCGCCGATGGTGTCGAGCGTGGCAAACGTCGCCGCCAAATCCTTCTGGTCGCCCTCGAGCACGTCCTGAGCAGCGGAATCGGTCTGGGTGATCACCGTCTTGCCGGCAAGATCATCCCAGCTCTTGATGCCCGCATCCTTCTTGACCACGAGCACCTGCTCGTTGAGCATGTACGGATCGGAGAAGGTGTAGTCGTCCTCGCGACCTTCCATGGTAAAGCCGTTCCAGATGCAGTTGATGGCGCCGGAGTTGAGCAGCGTGTCCTTGGCATCCCAATCGATAGCCTCGTAATCGACATCCCAGCCCTGCTTATCGGCAACGGCCTTGGCGAGGTCGAGGTCAAAGCCCGTGTACTCGCCGTCATCTCCCACAAAGCCGTACGGAGGATAGGACTTGTCAAAGCCCACCACGAGCTTCTTGGACTCGACGGCGCCCTTCACGTCCTTTGCCGCAGTAGATCCGGCAGCAGAGCCCTTATCGACACCGCCACAGCCAACCAGGCCAAGGCCTAGAACCGTAGCGAGTGAGCCGGCTAGACCAACAAACTGACGACGAGACATATCGGTGTTCATGGTATTCCCCCTTGATGACACTTTAGTTAGGTAAAGTGAGTCATGTAACGTTCAGAATCATACACTTTAGCGTGATAGAGCACAAGGCGAGTTTGCCCGCCGCGTGAGGGGTGTGGGGGTTAAGTTTCCTGCTCTACAGTCCTGCTCACGACGGAGGCCACATTAAGTGGCCTCCTGTTCGTGCGGAACTCGCGATAAACTTAACCCCCACACCCCTCACGCGGCGGGCAACCGTCGTTGGGCTTATCACTGACACGAATAAACCGCTTGTATATCGTCTGCTGGCTTGGCACGGTACAATACTTGCAGCTTTAATTCATGAATTAGTGGAGTTATTGATGGCAGAATCTCGTGCGGAGCGTAGGGCTCGTCGTGCTTTGATCGAGGCGGCTGAGGGGTCGGAGGAGAAAAAATCTTCTAAGAAATCCAAGTCGTCTCAGGATGCGAAGGGCAAGTCAGCCAAAGGCAAGGCTAAGGCCAAGCGTCCCGGCTCTCGTCGGAGCGAGGACAAGGCATCTCAGACTCGCTCCAAGCGCTCGCATATAGATCAGGTTTCGTCTGCGCGTAAGGCTGTGGATCCCAAGTCTCCCTGTCCGATCATGAAAGCTTGCGGGGGGTGCACGGCGCTCAATCGTCCTTATAAAAAGCAGTTGGCAGCTAAGCAGGCTGTTATGGAGGAGCTTTTTGCTGCTCTTTGCGAGCGCGAGGGTATTAGCGTCGACCCCATTCGTGGTATGGGTGTCACCCTTGGCGATCCGGGCAAGTATCCTGCGCCGCGCGGTTTTCGTCATAAGGCTGCCACCCCCTTTGCTCCCGGCAAGGAGGGCACTGTCCGCTGCGGCTTTTTTGAGCGCGGCACGCACAAGATCGTCGCCGTTCCCGAGTGCCCTGTCGAGGCCCCGGGTGCGCGCCAGATTCTCAACGGCATCGCGCGCGAGGCCGAGCGTCTGCACATTCCTGCCTTTAACGAAGACAAGCATCTCGGTCTGCTTCGCTATGCCGTCGTTCGCTGTGGCTGGCGCACCGACCAGATCATGGTCACTCTCGTGACCGCCCAACGCGACCTGCCGCATGCACAAGAATTCTTTGAGGCCGTCGCTGCACTCGATCCGCATATCGTCACCATTGCGCAGAATATCAACGGCCGCCCCGGCAATGCCATCCTGGGCGAGGAGACTCGTATCGTCTATGGCGCCGAGTGCATGCGTGACCAGCTGCTCGGTTGCGAATTCGATATCTCCCCTACCGCGTTCTATCAGACCAATCCGCAGCAGACCGAGCTGCTCTACCGACTCGCCATTGACGGCATGGATTTGCAGCAGGGCGACGTACTCATGGATGCCTACTGCGGCAGCGGAACCATCGGTCTGTGCGCCGCAAAAGATGCCCAGGACAAAGGCGCCGGCATTATGCTGCTCGGCGTGGAGCGCAACCCCGCTGGCATTGCCGACGCACGTCGCAACGCCGAGCTCAACGGCCTTACCCGTAACGCGTGGTTTATGGCTGACGATGCCACTGACTATATCCTCGATGCCGCCGATAACAACGAGCGTGTTGACGTTCTCTCCATCGACCCGCCGCGCGCCGGATCCACACCCGAGTTCCTCGAAGCCGCTTGCGCGCTCAAGCCACGCCGCATCACCTACATCAGCTGCAATCCCGTCACCCAAGAGCGAGACTTGCATCAGCTCCTCGATGGCGGTTACCGCCTGCTCAAGATCACGCCGGTCGACATGTTTCCCCATACCGACCACACCGAGACCGTCGCGGTCCTCGAGCGCCGCTAAGCCGCCTTGGCAGACTTCTGACCATATCCCAAAAACCTACTGGCATAAGAAAGGGACGGCCCGTCTGAACCGCCCCCTTCTTGTTGCATATTGAGCCTCGCTACATCCCCTTGCGCAGGTCGCACACGCCGGCTGCCGCCATCTCGCGCAGCAGCGTCTCGCGATCGCGCGTCACGATCAGATCCAACGGGAAGTGAATCTCGTCGAGCATCTTGCGAGCGTAATCGAGCTTACCAATGGCCATGCCAATGTGCGCATCGGTCGAAACGCCAATGCCCACGCCCAGCTCGGCGCAGCGCTCAGCGATCTTGCGGCATACGGCCCAATGCTCAGTGTCAACACCGTGTTCAAGACTATGGTTGTTGATCTCGATAATCTTGTGCTTGGCCTTAGCCGCCAACAGCACCTCGTCGATATCGAACGGCACGCCCGAACGCCCCGTGTGACCCAGCATGAACACCTTGGGGTGCTCCAGGGCATTGATATACATCTCGGTCGCCTGGGCCAGCGTCGCGCCCTCAGCAATCTGTGGATTATGCACGCTTGCAACCAAATAATCCAAATTACGCGTAACCAAATCGAACAGCGAATGCTGACGACTGTACGAATCGCCAGCGATATCGAGCGTGACAGGAGTGTCCTCGCCAAACAGGCTTCCGTCCAGCGAAACGATATCGGCCTCGGCACCACGCAGCACCAGCACGCCGCTCCAAATGCGCGGCCAGATATCCTGGTTGATAAAGAATTGGTAACTGCGCAGGTCATTGGGACAAGCCGTAACCATAGAGCTCAGATGGTCGGCAGACCCGAGCACCTGCAGGCCACGCTCTGCCGCCCAGTACACATTCTCCTCAATGGTCGAATATGCATGCGCAGAGAACATCGTATGGGTATGAATGTCACAAGAAAGCAGGTAGGGCATCAGGTCTCCTTATCTGGCACGGCCGTCGCTTATATTCATTGTACGCATTGCCTTCGATAGTCGTAAAACCACTCCATCCCAAAGACACAACGTCCATGACAACGGGGTCCGGCTTAACACCAAACCCCGTTTCACGTAAAACATTGTAGGCAGAGCGCTTTACTTTTAACGATACTCGTCCGCCAACTGTTTCCAAGCGGGTAGCGAATTGACAATCGTTTCGTAACTCACGCAATAGCCCAGGCGGAACCAACCCGGCATACCAAAGCTGTCCGAGGGAACCGCAAGCAACTCATACTTCTTTGCGCGCTCGCAAAACGCATTCGCATCGGGCTCCAATGCTTTCACCCATAGGTAGAACGCGCCATCCGGCTCAACATAGGTGTAGCCATACTCCGCTAGTGCGTCGGTAAGCGCGGTGCGGTTGCGTGCATAGGCCTCAACGTCACTCGGCTCATCGATGCAGTCGATAATTACGCGCTGAAAGAGCGCCGGCGCGCACACGAAGCCCAGCGTACGGGCGGCACCGGCAACGGCCGGCATCAGACGGGCAGCCTGCGGATTGGTGTTGGGAACCAAGATCCACCCCACGCGCTCACCCGGCAGCGACAGCGACTTGGAATACGAGTAGCACACGATGGTGTGCTCGTAGATCGAGGGCACCCAAGGCACCTCGGCACCGTACACGATCTCGCGGTACGGCTCATCCGAGATGAGCATAATCGGATTCTCGGGATCGCGCTGAGCGTTGGCCTCGCGCAGAACATTGGCCAGTCGCGTCAGCGTGTCGCGCGTATATACGGCACCGGTCGGGTTGTTGGGCGAGTCGATAATGACGGCTGCCGTCTTGTCGGTGATCGCCTTGAATACGTTATCCACGCTCAGCTGGAATGTGTCCTCGTTGGCAAGCGCCTCGACACACGTGCAGCCGGCCTTCTCAATCCAAACGCGATACTCCGGAAAGTACGGGGCGATAACAATAACCTCGTCGCCCGGATTCGTAACGGCGTTGAGCGCGCAGGTGAGCGAAGCCGCGGCACCCACCGTCATAAAGACGTCTTTGCCCTCATAGCTCGTGCCAAAGCGGCGGTTGAGCGATTCGGCCACAGCGGCACGACATTGCGGCAGGCCCGGTGCGGGCGTGTAGCCGTGCAGCTGGTCGCTCGGCAGCTCCAGGGCCTTCTTAATGGACTCCGCCACAGCAGCGGGTGCCGGAACGCTCGGATTGCCCAGCGAAAAATCGAATACGTTTTCCGCACCGATCTGCGCCTTGCGCTCAAGGCCATAGCTAAAAATCTCACGGATGATGGAGCTTTCCGCACCGCGAGCATACATGGTTTCGTTGATCATCTGTTCCCCTTTCGCATAGGCGGTATTGTACGCTTTAGTTGAGCAAAGTGCCGCAGCAATGTTAATTGGGGACAGACTTAAATGCGTGAAAACGCTCATTTAAGTCTGTCCCCAATCAACAGATGGCCCCATATCGCTAAAAAAAAGCCTCCGCAGGTTTCCCCGCGGAGGCTTTCGCCACAAAGACTATTTGTCGTCGTCGGCGTCGGCATCGGCGTTGACGGCATGGTCATCGCCAGCGCCATCGGATGCCACTTCGGCATCCTCCTGCATGGCCGCCTGCGCAAAAGCCGCGGCATCAGCCGCCAGCTCCTCCTCGCTCATACGGGGCGCGCGCTTTTTGGTCGGCATACCGGCCGCCTTGGCATTGCGCTCCTCCTTGGCCGCCAGGATATCGCCCTCGCGCTCAAGGTAGGCATCCCACTCGTTGTCGAGCAGGGCATTCACGGCGTCGCCTTCGACGGTCTCGCGCTCAAGCAGCACCTTCGCCATCAGATCAAGCTGATCGCGACGGGCATCCAGAATCTCGACCGCGCGGCGATGGGCCTCGCGCATAATGCGCTGGACCTCGATATCGATGCGACGCGCCGTCTCCTCGGAGTAATCCTGGTGATCGGCGTAATCGCGGCCAAGGAACACCTGATGCTGCGCCTCGCCAAACACTTGCGTGCCGAGTTCCTCGCTCATGCCCAGGCGCGTGACCATTTCGCGCGCCATCTTGGTTGCGCGCTCCAGGTCGTTGCTCGCGCCCGACGTGATGTCGTCGCACATGAGTTCCTCGGCAACGCGACCGCCCAAGAACACGGCAAGCTCGTCGAGCATCTCGTTCTTGGTCTTGAGGAAGTGATCCTCCTGCGGAAGCTGCAACGTGTAGCCCAGAGCCTGGCCGCGGCTGACAATCGAAATCTTATGAACCGGATCGGAGTGTTCCAAGATGTGACCCACCAGGGCATGGCCGCTCTCATGATAGGCAATCGTGGTGCGCTCGGCCTCGGTCATCACGCGACCCTTGCGTTGCGGTCCGGCAATCACGCGCTCCATCGACTCCTCGACCTCGTCCATCGAGATCACGGAACGATGGCGGCGAGCGGCCAGCAGCGCAGATTCGTTGAGCAGGTTTGCCAGATCGGCACCGGTAAAGCCAACGGTCATCTGGGCGAGCTTCTCAAACTTAACGTCCTCGTCCATCGGCTTATTCTCGGCATGTACGCGCAAGATCTGCTCGCGACCCTTTACGTCCGGACGGTCGACCGTGACCTGACGATCAAAACGACCGGGGCGCAGCAATGCCGGATCCAGAATATCGGGGCGATTGGTTGCGGCGATCAGGATGACCGACTCGCTTTCCTCAAAACCGTCCATCTCGACCAGCAGCTGGTTGAGCGTCTGCTCGCGCTCGTCGTGACCGCCGCCTAGGCCGGCTCCGCGCTGACGTCCCACGGCATCGATCTCGTCAATAAAGATGATCGACGGAGCCTGAGACTTGGCCTCCTTAAAGAGGTCGCGCACGCGGCTGGCGCCGACGCCCACGAACATCTCGACAAAGTCAGAGCCCGAGATGCTAAAGAACGGCACGCCTGCCTCGCCGGCAACGGCCTTAGCCAGCAGCGTCTTACCGGTACCCGGAGGACCAACCAGCAAAACGCCGCGCGGAATCTTGGCACCCAGCTTGCGATAGCGGTCCGGATCGCTCAGGAAGTCGCGGATCTCCTCGAGCTCCTCGACGGCCTCGTCCACGCCGGCAACGTCCTCGAACTTTACCTTGGGACGCGTAGCCTCGTTAGTCTTGGCGTTGGTCTTGCCAAACTGCATGTTCCTGTTATTGGCGCCCATCATCTGGCGCATAAAGTAGAACATGATGGCGATCAGGGCGATCGTCGGCAGCACGCTCATCGCCAAGTCGCCCCAAAAATCGGGGTCGTTGGTGTTGACGATATACTTGGTGTCGGGGTGCTCCGCCATAAGCTCGGCAAGCGAATCGGAGCCGACATAGGTCGAGGAAAAGCTCTTGAGCTCGCTCGTATCGCCCTTGTCCTTTTTTGTCTTCCAGTAATGACCCGCCACGCTTCCGTCTTGAACCGTATAGGTCAAATCTTCGACGCGATCCTGCTTAATGGCGCTGACCATCTCGCTCGTCGCGAGCTTAACGGTATTGCTGGAGCTGGCAAAACCGGAGCCCATATTAAAGAAGGCATAGCCCAGAAGCGCGCAAGCCAAAAGAAAATACAGCCAGCCCGTACGCGTGGGCTTCTTGCCTCCGGGCATCCCCGGGATCTTAGGCTCCCGGGGAGTCTGGGAATTGTTGTCGTTACGGTCGTCGGGCATCTTACGAATAAACCTCCGGTTTCAAAATGCCCAGATACGGAAGGTTGCGATAGCGCTCGGCATAGTCGAGGCCGTAGCCCACCACAAAGGCATCGGGGCAATGGGTTCCAACATACTTGGGCGTGATGGCCGAGGTGCGGTCCTCAACGTCCTTCCACAGGAAGGCAGCGACCTCCAGCGAGGCGGGCTTGCGGCTCTCAAGGTTCTTCATCAGGTACTTGAGGGTCAGGCCCGAGTCCAGAATGTCCTCGACGATCAGCACGTCGCGACCACGGATGTCGATATCCAGGTCCTTAATGATACGCACGATGCCCGAAGACTTCACACCGTCGCCATAGCTCGAAACAGCCATGAAATCGATGTTGGTCGGCAGCTCGATCTTGCGCATCAGGTCGCCCATAAAGACAACGGCGCCGCGCAGGACCGCGATCAACACCAGATCCTTACCAGCGTAGTCGCGCGTAATCTCCTCGCCCAGGCGAGAAACGATACCTTCGATATCCTCCTGCGTAAACAGAACCTTCTCGATATCCGGATGTTGAGAAGCCATGACAACCCTTTCTTGTGCTTAATCGCCCACACACCGCCGTATGGACGCGAACTACACATTCTAGCAGCGCACGGGGTATATTTTCCAGCCCGCGCATCATCAGCGCTGGAATACCGTCAACGCCGCACAGAAAAGCTGGTACGAGGGGCTAATCCGCGTCAACCACGCGAAGCAGATAGGCCACACGCGTCGCCGCCGTGCACTTAAAGCGTTCGTCCGCGCGAACTCCGGCGACCCACACCACGGCACCTCCCGGCGCCGTCCTCACCATGGGCACGCCGGCGCGCTCGGAAACGGGAATGCGAGCCTCTCCTAGCAAGTCGGATACCTTCTTGCTTCGGCCACTCATTCCTAACGGGCACATCACGTCTCCCGGTGCGGGACCGTCCACCCATAGGCGCGCCAATCGCGCCTCGGCAGGGATCTCGCCACGCGAGCCCGCCAGGATCCGCTCGCTATCGCTGTCGGCAAAACCCAGGGCAGCCGCGTCTACCAAAGCTGCCACTTCCCCGGCAGCCGCAAGCTCACGGGCGCGGCGCACGATATCGCATCCCGGTTCAACGGCCATCGGCTCTGCGACCAGCATACGTCCCCCGCCCAACGGCAAACGACCGGGTACGGTAACCCAGTCCGCGACCAGGCCCTCGCGAGCCACCGGAGCCTTAAACGCCAGCATGCCAAATTCGACGCGTGCGTCAATCCCCGCCGGAAGCGTGACCGAGCCTGCGCCCTCGGCAACGCAGGAAAGGACTCGCTCCACATGTCGCATCTCTGGACGAGCGTCCGGATCGATGCGTTTGATCGCCAGTCGCACGATGCGCCGCGCGATTACCACCTCGGCCGCAGCAAGGCGTCTGGCATCGAGCACTAGCGCACCCGCCGCCTCCTTGCGCAGGCAGCTTCGAAACGCCTGTGCCGACAGCTGGGATAGAAACGCATCTTCGTCACCAAGGATCTCGCAGGCGGCGCCAATCGTCTTGCACACGCTCGCATTACGCTGTGCCACCACTGGCATTACCCGATGGCGCACGTAGTTTCGCAGATACGAGATATCCTCATTGCTCTCGTCCTCACGCCACGGCTGACCATGTACCTGTAGATAGCCCACGAGCTCGCCATGAGTTAGGTCGAGCAAGGGGCGCACCACGATATTCCTCCGGTGAGGAATGCTCGATAGGCCAGCGGGCCCTGAACCCTTAATCGCGTTCATCAAAAACGTTTCCGCGCGATCCGAAGACGTGTGCGCGGTGCAGATACGAGCCGCCGTTCGCGGTGCCCCCGTCTGGGCGCAGAGCTCGCGAACATACCTCCGCGCCGCGGCATAGCGCACCTCGCGGGCCGCGGCCTCAATATTGCCCGACTCCCCATCAAAATAAGCGTGCTCCACGCACAGCGGTAAACCATATTTCGCGCAGAGCTCACGCACAAAGGCCTCGTCGCCATCGGACGCCTTGCCGCGCAGATGATGGTTTACATGCAGCACATGCAGGCGCTCGCGAGCAATGGGGGCAACACCGCGTCCGTCTTGGATATCCAGCTTTGATGTGCACGCCATAAGAAGCAGTGCCGTCGAGTCCGCGCCGCCTGATACCATGAGCACGACAGGAGCAGCCTGCTGCCTCGTCCGGGTCTCATCGACTGCCCCAGGCACGGCATGGTGTCCATAATGCTGAGATACCGTAGGCATTTGCTTCCTCCTCTATTCGTCCGCACCCATTGTATCCTTTGGAATCTTATGTCTCGTCTGCACCTTCATATCCTCGGCAGTGGCTCTAAAGGCAACTGCGCACTCATCGAGGGCCCGCAGGGGCTCATTATGGTCGATGACGGACTGTCTCGCCGCGAAACGCTCAAACGCATGGCGGAACTCGGACTGTCGGTAGACGACGTGTACGCCCTTGTTGTCACCCATGAACACAGCGACCACATCAAGGGGCTTGAGGTATGGTGCAAGCATTGGAATGGCCCAGTCTTTTCCAGCAGAGGAACGCTCACGTCCAAAGAAAGCCTCGCACATCTACCTGTCGAGGAATTCGACCCAGGTGACGCCCTCTCTATTGCCGGAGTCCACATTCAAACATATTCGACATCCCACGACGTCGTTAATCCCGTCGGCTACCGGTTTGACGCTCAGGGTGATTCAATTGGCTTTGCCACCGACACCGGCGAGTTGTCGAAGCATGCCATCGATACGCTCAAGGACTGTCGCATTCTCGCACTCGAAAGCAACCACGATGTAACCATGCTGCGTCAAGGCGACTATCCTCGCTTTCTTCAGGAACGTATCCTGTCTGTAAAAGGGCATCTCTCCAACGATCAGGCCGCCGATGCCGCACGCGCGTTGGCAACCGATCGCACCGAGCAACTTATCGCGATGCACATTAGCCAAGACAACAATCGCCCAAGCCTGACCGTCAAAAGCTACGCAAGCTCCCTCGACGCAACGCTCGACAACGAGCTTGGCAGCACCGCCACCCGCGTTGAGGGGCTGCATAAACTCACGATACGTCCCGCCGGACAATATCGGCCCATGACCATACAGTAAACAGCAAAGGGGGCTGGGAATCACTTCCCAGCCCCCTTAACGTAGGCACCGATTTTAAAAGCCGATAGCCTTAATCGATGGAAATCTTCGTAACGTTCTTCTTCTCGACAATCTTAGGAACCGTAACGGTAAGGATGCCGTCAGCGTACTTTGCAGAAAGGCCCTCGCTCGAAGCATCCTTCAGGTACACGCCGCGCGTCGCGCTGTACGAGCTGAACTCCTTCTGCAGGAAGTTCTTACCCTCGTTCTCCTCGTCTTCCTCGACATTCACGCTAATGGACAGACGGCCCTCGTTAAGCTCGACATCGATATCGTCCTTGGCGACGCCGGTCAGATAAGCCTTGACCTCATAGCCATCGCCCTTATCCTCAACGTCAACGGGGAACGCCTTAGAGGCAATCGAGCTGTTCGCTAGGTCGCTCATATCATCAAAGAGATCAAACAACGAGCTAGCAGAGGGACGAACACCAAAAACCGAACGATAAGGAACCATGCTTGCCATGACTACCACTCCTTTAAGGGACTGCCGAGCCATCTTCTAGGTGGCAGGGACTTCTTTTGACGCTCTAATATATGCCCATCCATTTCTTATATATACATTTTGATATAAAGTTTTTTAAGTCTCTTTCTATAAGCATATCTAAGTCTGGTCGACTAAGGTTTTAACGAAGCTAAAGTTCTTTGAACCGTGCCTTAAATACCATATACGCGGCCTGTCAAAACGAAGCGAAGGGCTTACAATGAGCGCATACACGTTGTTAATGACAACCTAAGGGCATCATGGACGATCAGACCTCCGACAATTCGTTTGAGTCGCTGCAGAACGATAGTTCTGCCTATTCACAGCCCATACGCTACCATCGTCCCCATATTTCCCAAGAGCCCATTAACGATGCAGAGCCTGAGTATGTAACTCGCAATCGATATCAAACCCTAGAAGAATCTCAATCAGCGCGCAGACACATGGGTGTCGCCTCGAGCGATCCGGTGTATCTAAAAGATGCCCCCTTATCCAAAAACAGCGCAAGCAGCCAGGAGCAGACACAAACACCCACAAAGCAACATCGCAGAGGGCCCCGTCCCAAGCAAACTCTAACGCATTCCGCCCGCTATCTCGAGACGCCTAAGCAGGGGAAATCGATATTTACATCGTCAAACAGACGGCGCAGACAGCACCGTCTCCAAATTGCGCTCTTGATCATTGCCATCGTGGCAATCGCGCTGGTCATTCATTTTGTTTCTTCAAATAGAAAAGGCTATTAAGCCATAGAGGCGTTTAGCCAATATCGACCAAACGCAAAAAGGAGGAGGCCGCGAGGCCTCCCCCTTCTACATTCCCAATGGCGGCTCGGTGCCGTCCACCGGTCAGCGGCGCCCTGGCCTCCCACGGGCTGGCCCCGCAGTACTCTCGGCGCGATGGGGCTTAGCTTCCGGGTTCGGAACGGGACCGGGCGTGCCCCCCATGCTCTGGCCGCTGACCGGTGGGCGGCGCCCACCGTTACGGTGTCCGGTGTCCACTCAC
>ENA-OQOA01000067-OQOA01000067.1-human-gut-metagenome-genome-assembly--contig:-NODE-67-length-61799-cov-4.609855_pt1 | contig 61799 bp, 75 predicted proteins | sample MGYA00242633_ERZ504888 | MGnify/ENA primary metagenome ERZ504888 (study PRJEB26092, sample SAMD00036372) | human gut metagenome | host: Homo sapiens | study: EMG produced TPA metagenomics assembly of...
CAGACCCGGAGCAGCTCGAAACGCTGGCCCGGGAGCGTGGCGGAATATGATATTGTCATCGCCACCGAGGTCGGCGGCGGTGTGTCCCGATGGATGCTGAGGAGCGCGCCGGGCGGGAGGCCGCCGGACGGCTGGCCTGCCTGCTGGCAGAGCGCGCCGACTGCGTGGTGCAGATGTTCTGCGGCATCCCGACGGTATTGAAAAGGAGAATTACCCCAATGTTGATTTATCTGCTGCGTCATGGCCTGACCGAATACAATGCCCAGAAGCGCTATCAGGGCCAGCGCGACATCCCGCTCTCGGCGGAGGGCCTGAGCCAGCTGCGCCGGGCCGACATCGACCCGAAGGTGGTCTATATCACCCCGCTGCAGCGGACGGCCCAGACGGCCCGGGTGCTCTTCCCGGAGGCAGAGCTTGTGGTCGTGAAGGACCTGCAGGAGATGTGCTTCGGCAGCTTCGAGGGCAAAAACTACGTCGAGATGGAGCACGACGCCGATTATCAGGCGTGGGTGCAGGCCAACTGCGAGAGCAAATGCCCCGACGGTGAGCGGAAGGACGACTTCTCAAACCGCATCTGCAGCGCCTTCTCTGCTCTGGTGGACAAGGCGCTGGCCGACGGCGAAGAGCTGCTGGTCATCCTGGCTCACGGCGGCACCCAGATGGCGGCCATGGAACGGTACGCCCTGCCCAGGCGCGATTATTATGCGTGGTGCGGCCCCAACGCGGGCGGCTATGTGCTGGATGCCGCCGACTGGGCCGAGAAGCGCCAGCTCCGCCTCGTGAAGACCGTGCAGTACACGAAAGACGCGGAGGCCGGCGTATGATGACCGCCTGGGCTGTGCTGGGAGGCTTCGTGCTGGACGCCATTTTCGGCGACCCGGCATGGCTGCCCCACCCGGTGGTGTACATGGGCAAAGCCATCTCCCGGCTGGAAAAATTCCTCCGCGCCCGCCTGCCCAAAACGCCTCAGGGCGAGTTGCTGGGCGGTGCGGTGACGGCGTTCTGTCTGCCGGTGGGGACGCTGCTGCTCACGGGCCTTGTCTGCTGGGGCGCGGCGATGCTTCACCCCCTGCTGGGGCTTGCCGTCCAGATGTTCTGGTGCGGGCAGGCGCTGGCCGCAAAGGGACTGGTGCAGGAGAGCACGATTGTTTACTGGGAACTGGTAAAAGACGACCTGCCCGCCGCCCGGAAGGCTGTGAGCCGCATCGTGGGCCGCGACACCGAAGCCTTGACTGCCGAGGGCGTGACCCGAGCGGCGGTGGAGACGGTGGCCGAGAACGCCAGCGACGGCGTCATTGCGCCTTTGCTTTATATGCTGCTGGGCGGTGCGCCGCTGGCCCTGACCTACAAGGCCATCAACACCATGGACAGTATGCTGGGCTACAAAAACGAAAATATCTCTACTTTGGCCGTGCGGCGGCAAAGCTGGACGATGTGGCGAACTATATCCCGAGCCGTCTGGCGGCGCTGCTCTGGATCATGGCGGCGGCGTTCACCCGCAATGACGCCTCGGGCGCGTGGCGTATCTGGCGGCGGGACCGCCGCAATCACGCAAGCCCCAACAGCGCCCAGACCGAGAGCGCCTGCGCCGGTGCGCTGGGCGTCCAGCTGGCCGGGCCGGCCTACTATTTCGGGGAGTATTACCCGAAGCCCACCATCGGCGATCCGCTGCGGCCCATCGAGCCGGAGGATATTCTGCGGGCAGATCGGATGATGTATGTAGCCAGCGGGTTTGCGCTGGCGTTTGGATGTGCGATACGGGGGTTCTTGGGATGAAACAACTGGTCCACGGCGGTGACTGGATGGGCTACCGCGAACGCTTTGGCCGCGACGCGCTGGATTTTTCGGCGAACGTCAGCCCACTCGGTCTGCCCGAAGGGGTGGCGCAGGCCATCCGGGATGCACTGCCTCTGGCCGACCGCTACCCCGACCCCCTCTGCCGTACCCTGCGGGCGGCGCTGAGCCGGGCCGAGGGTGTGCCGCAGGAGCGTATCCTCTGCGGCAACGGCGCGGCAGACCTCATCTTCCGGCTGGTCTGGGCCGTAAAGCCCCATAAGGCGCTGGTGACTGCCCCGACTTTTGCCGAGTACGCCTCTGCATTGGATACGGTGGGGTGCGAAGTGAAACGCTTCTTCCTCGATGAAACGAATGATTTCGCCCCGACGGACGCCCTCGTGGACGCCGTGGACGAGAGCATCGACATGGTGTTCCTCTGCCAGCCGAACAACCCGACGGGGCAGCTGGCCTCACCCGAGCTGGTGAAAAAGCTGCTGCGCCGGTGCGAGGAGTGCCACACGATTTTGGCCGTAGATGAGTGCTTTCTGGACTTTTTGCCCGACGCCGACGGGTGGACCGCGAAGCCTCTGCTGGAAAGTGGGAACCTCGTCATCCTGAAAGCTTTCACCAAGCTCTACGGCATGGCCGGCGTCCGGCTGGGTTACTGCCTCTGCGGCGACGAAACGCTTCTGGAAAAAATGCAGACAGCGGGCCAGCCGTGGGCCGTGTCGAGTCTGGCCCAGGCGGCAGGCGTCGCGGCTCTGAAAGAAACCGCTTATGTGGACGAGGTGCGCGCGCTCATCGCCCGGCAGCGGCCCGTTCTGACGGCGGGCCTGCGGGCGCTGGGCCTGCGGGTCATCGATGGAAAGGCGAACTATCTGCTCTTCCGCGCGCCCGCCGACCTGAACGAGAGGCTTCGCCCGCTGGGAACACAGGTGCGCAGCTGCGCGAATTATCCGGGCCTCGGGCCGGAGTGGTACCGCACGGCGGTGCGCACGGCCCCCGAGAACGCCCGGCTGCTGGAACTTATGAAAGAGGTGCTGGGATGAGCAGGGCAAAATGCATCATGGTGCAGGGTACGATGAGCGGTGCAGGCAAAAGCCTGCTCTGCGCGGCGCTCTGCCGCATTTTTGCGAAGGACGGCCTGCGCGCCGTGCCGTTCAAGAGCCAGAACATGGCTCTGAACAGCTTCGTCACCAAAGACGGCCTCGAGATGGGCCGGGCGCAGGTGGTGCAGGCGCAGGCCGCCGGCGTCGAGCCGGACGTGCGGATGAACCCCATCCTCCTGAAGCCCAGCAGTGACGTGGGCAGTCAGGTCATCGTCAACGGCGAGGTGCGGGGCCAGATGAAAGCGTCGGAGTATTTCCGCACGAAACGGCAGCTGGTGCCGGACATCCTGAAGGCGTATGACAGCCTCGCCGAGGAGGCTGACGTCATTGTCATCGAGGGCGCTGGCAGCCCGGCAGAGATCAACCTCAAGAGCGAGGACATCGTGAACATGGGCCTCGCCGAGATGGTGGACGCGCCGGTGCTTCTGGTGGGCGACATCGACCGGGGCGGCGTGTTCGCCCAGCTATACGGCACGGTGGAGCTGCTGGAAGAAAAAGAACGCCGACGCATCAAGGGGCTCGTCATCAATAAATTCCGTGGAGACGTAGAAATTCTGCGCCCTGGCCTTTCGATGCTGGAAGAAAAGACCCATCTGCCCGTGGTGGGCGTCGTGCCGTACCTGAAAGTGGACATCGAGGACGAGGACTCCCTGAGCCAGCGCCTCGAGATGCGGGACGGCAAAAAGCCGCTGGATGCGGCGATCATCCGTCTGCCGCATCTGTCCAATTTTACGGACTTCATGCCGCTGGAACAGCACCCGCTGCTGGGCGTGCGGTATGTTTCGAACGCTCATGAGCTGGGCGCACCCGACCTCATCCTGCTGCCGGGGACGAAAAACACGGTGGACGACCTGCTCTGGCTGCGGCAGTGCGGGCTGGAAACGGCTCTGCTCAAGCTGGCCGCGAAAGACACGCCGGTGCTGGGCGTCTGCGGCGGCTACCAGATGCTGGGCCAGACCCTCGACGACCCCACCGGCAGCGAGAGCGGCCGGCCGCAGACTCTGCGGGGGCTGGGTCTGCTGCCCACCCGGACCGTGTTCAGCGAGCAGAAGCGCCGCGCACAGGTCAAAGCGACCGTCGCCGCCGCCCCCTTTGCGGGTGCAGAGCTGGAAGGCTACGAGATCCACACCGGCGTGACCGAGGCGGAGGGCGAACCCTTCGCCCACTACCCCGACGGAGGCCGGGAAGGCTGTGTGCAGGGCAATGTGTTCGGCACCTACCTCCACGGTCTGTTCGACACCGGTACGCTGACCGAGGCGCTGGCGGGCTGGCTTTGCCGCCGGAAGGGCATCGACCCCTCCGACGCGGCCCTCATCCCGATGGAAGAGTACCGCCGCCAGCAGTTCGACATCCTGGCCGACGGCGTGCGCGGGGCGCTGGATATGGACGCGGTGTATGCCGCGATGGGAATGGAGAAGCGTTGAATGGAACAGGGACTTTTGCATCTGTACTGGGGCGACGGAAAGGGAAAGACCACCGCCGCTATGGGTCTTGCGCTCCGTGCGCTGGGGTCCGGGAAGCGGGTGGTCATCGTCCAGTTTTTGAAGGGCGGGAACAGCGGCGAGATCCCGCTTCTGGCCCAGCTTGGCGCGGAGATCTACCGGGGCAAGGCCGGGCAGAAATTCGTCTTTCAGATGACGCCGGAGGAAAAGGCCGCGACCCGGGAACTGCAAAACCAGAACCTCGCCGCCGCCATAGCACAGCCTGCCGACCTGCTGATACTGGACGAAGCCGGGAGCGCAGAAGAGCTGGATATGGTGGACGTCGATCTATTAAAAAAGGCCGTTCTGGAACGGCCTGCCGGATGTGAGTGCGTCCTGACGGCCCACACGCCGCCCCAGTGGATGCTGGACGCCGCCGACTACTCCACCGAGATGAAATGCCGCCGCCACCCCTACCAGAAGGGGATAAAAGCACGAAAGGGGATAGAATATTGACGCCGCAGCATCATTTACCTGCCGACATTGAGCGGACGAGCTTCCACATCATCACCGAAGAACTGGAAATGATGGGAATGACCCCGCGCCCGAGCACGAAGCCGTGGTCAAGCGGGTCATCCACACCACCGCCGACTTCGACTATGCGCGGAATCTCCGCTTTACCCCCCGCGCGGTGGAGCAGGCCGTCAAGGCCCTCCACGCCGGGGCCGTCATCGTGACCGATACGAATATGGCGCTGGCTGGCATTACCAAGCCCGGTCTGGCGAAGCTGGGCGGGTCGGCCTGCTGTTATATGGCTGACCCCGAGGTGGCCGCCGCTGCAAAAAGAGGCTGGCACCACCCGGGCCGTCGCAGCGATGAAAAAAGGCAGCGCAGGAGCATCCCGGGGCCATCCTCGCCGTCGGCAACGCGCCCACGGCTCTGCTGACGATCGCAGAACAAATCGAAAGCGGCCTGCGGCCCGCACTGGTCATCGGCGTGCCGGTGGGCTTTGTGAACGTGGTGGAGAGCAAGGAGCGGCTCTTCGCCGTCTGCGAAAAGCATGATGTACCCGCCATCGTGGCGATGGGCCGCAAGGGCGGCAGCAACGTCGCTGCGGCCATCTGCAACGCCCTCATCTACTCTGCCGCCGAGATGCTCGACCCCTCGGCCAGAGGATGGAAATAAGAATTATGACTGTAAAGGCTTCCCCTCGCGGGAGGCCTTTCTGTTACACCGTCGCCAGAACGGCGAGGATGCTCTGCCAGCGCTTGTTCTCGACGGCGGGCGCACGGCGGACGGGCCGGGACTGTACAGGCTGAGGCCGCTGAGCCGTCTGGGGCAGGGGAGCGAAAAGCGCAGACTGCCATGCGGCGGCAAGCTGCATGGCCTCCGGGCAGCTCTGCAGGGTGCGGCGCTCGGCCCCGGCGAGGTAGTCGCCCAGCCAGCAGAGGATGGCCGCGATGTTCAGCTGCTCGGCGGCGCGGGTGCTCCAATAGCTCCAATGGGCGGGACGGCCCACGAACCGCTCCACCGTGATGAGCGCACCCTCCCGGGCAGCAGAGGGGGAGACGGCCCCACAACCACCGGCAGTATGGGCCAGAACGTCCAGAATGCGCGCCATCCGGCCGCTGTCGAGGGCGTCGTCCCGGACAAAGGCGGAGAAATCCGTCTGGGCCAGCAGACCGTCGGCGGTGGCGGGGAAGCGCCCCGTCAGCTCGCCCGAGGCGTTGTGGCAGCTCTGCCACCCTTTGCGGACGAGGTGGAAGTTCAGCTTCTGACGTCCCATCGTGGAATAGAACACCCGGGCCTTGCCGCTGACCGGCTCCTGCCGCAGCTCGAGATAAGCGTCTGCGCCTCCGAGGTCTTGGACCTTGACGCTGAGCACAAGGCGGTACTCAGGCTTCTGGCTGGACATGGCAAGATGCATCTCTTCAAAATAACGTGCGGCATCCATAGCGGTTCTCCTTCCTGTGGGCGCGGGGTGATGTGTGGGTGTGCGGCCCTTCGTTGGTTGTAGTATATCATAAATTGCATCAGAATACAACTATAAGTTTGCAGAAGACCAAAAAACTTTTTGATTCTTCTGCAATGCAAAACAAGATGGTTGTGAATGACAACAAAAATACGGGGCCGCTGGCAGCAGATACAACTGCACAGCGGTCCCGTACATTATTATGATTCAGTCACCCAGCTCCCGTATCTCGTTCTGGATGAGTCGGCCTGCGGCCCGGGCCAGCTGGTCCATGCCCCGGATGCGGGCCATGTTCTTGCCGTAGATGCGGGAGGCGTCGGCGGCGCTGGCGTCTTCGCCCATAAAGACGGCGGAGACCCGCAGACCCTTCCGCTGCAGCGCCCGGACCTCGGCGGCGGCGTCCTCCACGCCCGCGCTGCCGCCGTAGTCGCGGCCCAGCGGGTCATCGGGAGAGGGTGGGATGCGGCGGCTGTCGTTGGGGGAAGCGTCCGTCAGGAGAATGAGCAGATGCCGCGCGGCGGGGCCGGGGTCGAAGTCGATGAGGTCGCCTGCTGCCCGCAGAGCCAGACCGTCCCGGTTCCAGCCCGAGGCGAAATACTGGCAGATGCCCTGTAAGCTCTTCTCCTTGAAGCCCTTGAGCACCCGCAGGACGGTGTAGCCCCGCAGGCTGGAAAAGCAGCTCACCCGCACCGGGATGCCGCAGGCCGCGAGGCTCTGGGCGAGGATAGACCCCTGCGCCGCGATGACCTCCTGACAGTGGAGGCGGGAAGCCGAAGCGTCCAGCAGAAGGTCAACGGTGAAGGACGGGTGGTTCTCTTCCTCCGCACAGCGGAACACCCGGTCGTCGTCCATGACGGTGCGCCAGACCCGCTCCGGGTCGAGGCTGCCGCTGCGGGCGACCCGGGCGTTGGGCTGCTGGTGGACGAGGATGCAGTTCCGGATCTGTTCGGTCAGCCGCAGCACGACGCTGCGGTGAAGCTCGAGATTTTTCGAATCGTACGCCCGGTTCCGCTCGGCCTGAAGCTGGGCCTGTTCGGCCAGGTGCTTTGCCTCGGGGGTAGGGGCCTGCTCCGGGCTGGGGACGCCGGAGGCAAACCAGAGGTGACAGCCCAGATGCTCCCCGGTGCAAAGCTCCTGCTCGGCCTTCCGCAGCCGTTCGGGCGGGTAGAGCGACCGGCCAAAGCAGCTTTCGATGTAGGCGCGGTCTTCCTCGGCGCGCTGGCGCAGGGTGATGTGGGCCAGCCGCTTGTCGGCATGGATGCCGCCGCCGGAGGCGTCCACCGAGCCGGAATGTTCCACCGTCACCCGGTCGGTCTTTATCATCTGGGTGGGCATGGTGCGGGTCATGAGGGACGCCAGCAGGCCGTCCAGATGGAGATGCAGCCCGGCCTTCTGATGCACCGTGCCGTTGAACAGCTCAAATTTGGCGTAGACGGCCAGCAGTGAGGCTTTCAGCTCGTCCGGCTTCGGGGGCGTCTCGGGACTGAGGGCGGCGTCAAGATCCTTTTCGTAGGGGGTCATGACCGGCGGCGTGCGCCCCTGCACAGCCCGCCAGCGCGCGGCCTGCATGGAGTAGACCAGCTGGTTCTTCGCCATCCACTCCTGCCGCGAGAGCTTGTACTGGATGCCGAAAAAGTAGTCCGCATGGGCGCGGCGGAGGGCCGAAAGCACCGGGCGGCGGGGCAGTTCCAGCACGTAGGCCGCGCTCTCGAGGTAGAGCCAGGTCAAATCGTCCAGCATGGCCTGCCGGATGTCGCCCTCCCATGCGTCAAAGAGGCTGCGCACCAGCTCGTCGCCGTAGTATTTGTGGACCAGCCCCACGACGCAGTTCATGTAAAAATCAATGGTGCCGTCGGTGTTCCGGGCGAGGAACAGCGGCTCGAAGCCGTAGGCTCCTGCCGCTGCCCACACCTGATTGGCGGCCCGCCGCTCTTCGGCGGTGTAGCTCTGCGCTTCCATAAAAACGCCCCTTTTAATCGAAGAGCTTTGCGGCGGTGAGCTGGGCCGGGATGCGGGCGGCAATGGCATCCCGGATGAGGCCCTGTTCGTAGGAGTCGAAGGCTTTGTTGGTGATGCCCATGTCCAGCGCAGCCCCGGCAGCGACGCCCCGGCGCATCAGGCGCAGGGCATCCAGCATACCGCGCAGGTCGAGAGCTTTGGTGGAAATTTCCGCGCTGTCGCACTTTTTCTGCAAATCGAGGAAGAGCAGGGCAAACTGCCTGACGTACTTGCTGTTCAAATCGGGGAACTGGGTGCGCAGGAGCTTTTCGAGGTTCTCCTCGGTGATGGTGGGCATCTGGATGACCACGAAGCGGGAGGTGAGAGCCTCGTTCAGCTCACGGGTGCCGGCGTAGCCGTAGTTCATGGTGGCGATGAAGCGGGTCTCCTCGGCCAGCGGGATGCGCTCGTAGCCCGGCACGTCGATGGCGCGGCGGAAATCCAGCACCGCGTGCAGGACGGCCAGCGCCTCGTTTTTGGCCATGTTGATCTCATCCAGAACGCCGAAGCCGCCGCTCTGGGCGCAGCGGTAGACCGGGCCGGGCCGGAACTTGACCTGTCCGCCCTCGAAGGTGTCCATGCCGATGAGGGACGCCGCGTCCATATTGACGTGGAACGAGATGTCCCACGCGGGGCGTCCGAAGGCGGCGGCGAGGTTTTCGGCCAGCACGTTCTTGCCGGTGGCCTTGCCGCCCGCCAGCAGCAGGTTTTCGCCGCAGAGCAGGGCGGCCAGCGCCTGCTCCCACACCTCTCTGCCGTAGTAGACGAAGGCAGGGGAGGGGATGCGGGGGCGCAGGGCCTCCGCCAGCGGGTGGGCGGTACGGTATTCTTCCACAGCGCGCAGCAGGTCGGGGGAGACCCCTTCCTGCCGCAGCGTATCCATCAGAGCAGATGTTTCAGACATCCATGACATCTCCTTGCGGTTGGCAGTGCCAAACCGAAATTTCACCCTTATCATAGCACAACCCGCGCGGTTTGTGTAGGGCTTTGGCGGGCAAAAAAGCGGCAAAGAAACAGAGAAAATAAAGGTGAAGCGATTTTAACAAACTTTCAGCCGGGACGTGCAGATTTCACGTTCAAAGTAAATTGACAGGCCGCTTAAAATACGATAGAATAATTTTCGTTGTGTCAAAGTGAAAAAGAAAGGCGTAAAAGTATGCTCGAAACCATCACGGCCGTCAATCAGGCGGTCAACAGCTTTATCTGGGGCATCCCGGCGATGGTCTGCATCATCGGCGTGGGCCTGCTGCTCAGTGTGCGGACAGGCTTTTTGCAGCTCCGGAAATTCCCCTATGCCATCAAAACGATCATTGGCCGCATCTTCCGCAAAAAGGACGCCTCCGACGGCGCGATGACTCCGTTCCAGGCGGTGTGTACGGCGCTGGCCGCTACCGTCGGCACCGGCAACATCGCCGGCGTGGCGGGCGCGATCGCCATCGGCGGGCCGGGCGCGGTGTTCTGGATGTGGTGCTCGGCTCTGCTGGGCATGTGTACCAAATTCTCCGAAGTGACGCTGGCCGTGCATTTCCGCGAGCGGAACAAAAACGGCGAGCTGGTGGGCGGCCCCATGTACTATATTAAAAACGGCCTCGGCAGCCGGTGGCAGTTCCTCGCGGTGCTGTACTCGCTGTTCGGCGTGCTGACGGTCTTCGGCACCGGCAACGCCACCCAGGTCAACACCATCGTCACAGCCATCGACTCGGCCCTGCTGGCCTACGGCAGCAGCCTGAACAGCATCCTGCCCACGGTCAACCTCGTCGTGGGCGTGGTGGTGGCCATGATGGTGGCCATGGTGCTGCTGGGCGGCGTCAAGCGCATCGGCAGCGTGACCGAGAAGCTGGTGCCGTTCATGGCACTGTTCTACGTCGTGCTGGCGCTGGGCGTCGTGGTCATCAACTACCGGCGCTTCCCGGCGGTGCTGGCCTCCATCGTCGGCGGTGCATTTGACCCGCAGGCCTTCACCGGCGGTGCCATCGGCAGCATCTTCCTCAGTATGCAGAAGGGCGTCTCCCGCGGCATCTTCTCCAATGAGGCCGGCCTCGGCACCGGCTCCATCGCTCACGCCTGCGCCGACACCCGCAAGCCGGTCAAGCAGGGGATGTTCGGCATCTTCGAGGTCTTCGCTGATACCATCGTCATCTGCACTCTGACCGCCATGGTCATCCTGTGCAGCGGCGTGCCGGTGGGCTACGGCAGTGCGGCAGGCGCAGAGCTGACCATCTCCGGCTTCACGGCCACCTACGGCGGCTGGTCGTCCATCTTTACGGCGGTGGCGCTCTGCAGCTTTGCATTCTCCACCATCATCGGCTGGGGCCTCTACGGCTCCCGGTGCATCGAGTTCCTGTTCCACACCGACAAGGTGGTCGGCCCCTTCCTCGTGGTCTACTCCTTCGTGTCCATTCTGGGCGCGACGGTCGATCTGGGCCTGCTGTGGAGCATCGCCGACACCTTCAACGGACTGATGAGCATTCCGAACCTCATGGCCCTGCTCCTGCTGTCCGGCACGGTGGCAAAGCTCACGAAGGAGTTCTTTGCGGGCGAGGGCGCAGGAAAGTAAAGAATCATTCAAAGCGCCCTTCGGCCCGCGCCGGAGGGCGCTTTGCTGTCAATAAACCTGCGGTTTTGTCTACTTTTTCTGCAAAAAATCAAAATAGTATAAAAAATTCATGGAAATCATAAGAAAATGGTATTGAACAAATTTTAACAAAGTGGTAAAGTAAAAGCAAAGAGAGTCGTGCCCGCCGCCCGGCGGGGCGCAAAATCAGGAGGTTTTACCAATGGCTGATCGTATCGTTCTGAATACTATTTCTTATCATGGCCACGGCGCCATCGAGAACATCGTTCCCGAGCTGACCGCCCGCGGCTACAAGAAGGCTTTCGTCTGCTCTGACCCCGACCTTCTCAAGTTCGGCGTCACCAAGAAGGTCACCGACCTGCTGGACGCTGCAGGCTTCGCCTACACCGTCTACAGCGAGATCAAGCCCAACCCCACCATCGCCAATGTGCAGGACGGCGTGGCCGCTTTCAAGGCCGCAGAGGCTGACTGCATCGTGACCATCGGCGGCGGCTCTTCCATGGACACCGCAAAGGCCATCGGCATCATCATCAACAACCCCGAGTTCGCCGATGTGCGCTCTCTGGAAGGCGTCGCTCCCACCAAGAAGCACGCCGTCTTTACCATCGCTGTCCCCACCACTGCCGGTACTGCCGCTGAAGTTACCATCAACTACGTCATCACCGACGTGGAGAAGAAGCGCAAGTTCGTCTGCGTCGATACCAACGACATCCCCGAGATCGCTGTGGTTGACCCCGATATGATGGCCTCCATGCCCAAGGGCCTGACTGCCGCCACCGGCATGGACGCTCTGACCCACGCCATCGAGGGCTATATCACCAAGGGCCACTGCACCATCTCCGATATGTTCCATCTGGAAGCCATCAAGCTCATCAGTGAGAACCTGCGCGGCGCTGTCCAGAATACTCCGGAGGGCCGCGAGGGCATGGCTCTGGGCCAGTACATCGCCGGCATGGGCTTCTCCAACGTGGGTCTGGGCATCGTCCACTCCATGGCACACGGCCTGTCCGCTCTGTATGACACCCCCCACGGCGTGGCCTGCGCTATCCTGCTGCCCGTCGGTCTGGAGTACAACAAGACCGTCGCCGGTGAGCGCTATCGTGCCGTTGGCAAGGCTATGGGCGTGAAGGGCATCGACGAGATGAACGACGCACAGGCCGCAGATGCCACCATCGCCGCTGTCAAGCAGCTGAGCGCTGACGTGGGCATCCCCGCAAACCTGAACGGCATCCTGAAGGAAGAGGACATCCAGTTCCTCGCCGAGTCCGCTTATGCGGACGCCTGCCGTCCCGGCAACCCCCGCGACACCAGCGTGGAGGAGATCGTGGAGCTGTACAAGAGCCAGCTGTAAGCTGAGTCGGAGCGCGTTACCCTTATAAAAAATACAGGCTGCTGTAAGAAACCTCTCCGTCAGCGCTAACGCGCTGCCACCTCCCCTAGCGAGGGGAGGCTTTGGCATGACGGAAAGCCTCGCCTCTTCGCCAGAGGCTCCCCTCGGTAGGAGAGCTGTCGAGCGAAAGCGAGACTGAGAGGTCGCACAGAGAAGAAGCCTTCCCGTCATACCGCCCGTCCACCCCTCATACACTGACGGACAAGGGGGTGTGCGGATGGAGCAGGGGATGCAGATGCTCTTTGCGCTGTTCGGCGGGCTGGCGATGTTCCTCTACGGGATGGACAGGATGAGCCGCGCCTTGCAGCGGGCGGCGGGCGACGCCATGAAGCGGCTGCTGGCCCGGCTGACGGCCACGCCGCTGCTGGGCGTCCTCACCGGGCTGGCCGTGACGGCGGTGCTCCAAAGCAGCTCGGCAGCGACGGTAATGGTCATCGGCTTTGTCAGCGCCGGGCTGCTGGAACTGCCCCGGGCGGTAGCCGTCATCTACGGCATCAACATCGGCACCACCATGACGGCACAGCTCATCGCCTTCGATGTCCAGACGCTGGTATACCCGGTGCTGTTTCTGGGCTTCCTCCTCGACTTCGCGGCCCGCAGGCCCCGCTGGCAGGCCGTGGGCGAGGCGGTGTTCTCCTTCGGGCTGCTCTTCGAGGGCATCGACATCCTGGGCCGGGCTTTGCAGCCGCTGGCCGGGCAGGCGGTCTTTCTCGAGTGGATGACCCGGGTGAAGGAGTCGCCGCTTCTGGGCATCCTGCTGGGCCTCTCCATGACTATGGTGGTGCAGAGCAGCTCGGCCACCATCGCGCTGCTGCAGAACATGGCCCGTCAGGCCGGGCCGGACGGCATCCACAGCGTGCTGGGCCTTGCCGGGGCGGTGCCTGTCCTGTTAGGGGACAACATCGGCACGACGGTCACGGCCCTGCTGGCCTGCATCGGGCAGGGGAAGAACGCCGCCCGCGCCGCGCTGGCCCACAGCTGCTTCAACCTCAGCGGGAGCCTGCTGGCGGCGGTGCTGCTGCCCTGGTTCGTCCGGCTGGTGGAGCTTATCTCCCCCAAAGGCCCGGAGCTGGAAGTCATTTCCCGGCAGATCGCCAACGCCCACACCGCCTTCAACGTCTGCTGCGCCCTGCTCTGGCTGCCGTTTTTGCCCTGGATGGTGCGGCTGGGTGTGTGCGCTGGTGCCGGAAGAGTAGCCCTCTCAGTCACGCCGTAGGCGTGACAGCTCCCCCAAGGGGGGAGCCTTTGGCATGTCGGACAACTCTGAGCTGCCCGCCGGAAGTTCAATATGGCGTAAAAGATAGTGCCCCTGCTACCAAGACTAGCAACAGCTTGACAAGGAACCGTTGTTCCGCAGCTGCTGCCCTCTGTAGCAGGGCACTACTGTTTACGATAAATTAAGCTTTGCTCGGCCAGACGAAGCTTGACCGGCTCGCCAATGGTGCTTCGCACCCGGGTTGCGGCTCCCAGCATCCGCTGCGCTCCGCTTGCGTCTTGCTGGCCGCGGCCCCAACAACTCCTCCCTGTTTCCGCCGCTGGCGGCGGTCGTCGTTGTTGCCCCCTCTGGGGGAGCTGGCGCGTCAGCGACTGAGAGGGCCAACGCTCTTCCGATACACCGCAAAGGCGATGACAGCCGACAGCACTTCCGTGACCCAGAAGGCGTGCCAGACGCCGGTGGGACCGAGCTGGCGGCAGAGCAGCCACGCCAGCGGCATGATGAAGATGACGTACCGGCAGAGGGAGATGACCAGCGAGGCCGCACCCTTGCCCAGACCTTCCAGCGCGCCGGAAGAGGTGGTGGACACCGCCGACACCACAAAGCCGAGGCAGATGATGCGCAGGGCGGTCTGGCCGATGGCGATGGTCTCGGGGTTGGAGGAGAACAGGCCAATGAGGGGCGCGGAAGCGGCCATACAGATGACGGTGCCTGCCGCCATGATGACGGCGCTCATGCCGAGGGTGAGCTGGTAGAGCTTTGCCACGCGGGCGTGCTCTTTTGCACCGTAGTTGTAGCCGATGAGGGGGCGCATTCCCTGCACGATGCCGTTGGCGGGCAGATAGAGGAAGGTCTGGAGCTTATAGTAGATGCCCAGCACCACCACATAGCTCTCGGAGAAGGCCGCCAGCAGGCCGTTGAGGAAGGTGACCAGCAGGGAGGGCAGGGCCAGATTCAGGATGGCAGGCACACCGATGGCGTAGAGACGGCCTTCGAGAGAGAGGTCGGGCCGCAGGGCCTTCCGGCGCAGATGGACGGGCGACTCGGTGGTGCTGTAGACCACGAGGTAGATGACGAGAGTGGCGGCCTGTCCGATGCCGGTAGCCAGCGCCGCGCCGGCAATGCCCATGGCAGGCACCGGGCCGAGGCCGAAGATGAGGACGGGGTCCAGCAGGATGTTGCAGACACAGCCCGAGATGAGGGCGGTCATGGTGAGCTTCATCCGGCCCACGGCCTGGAAGAGCTTCTCAAAGGCGAGGCTGGCCATGTTCACGGTAGCGAACAGGAAGACGATGGTGGAGTAGGTCACGCCCATGGAGACGATGGTGCCGTCGGCGGTGAACCGGGCCAGGAAGCCGGGCATGACAGCGATAGCTGCCAGCGTACAGAGGATGCCGTGGAGCACCGAGAGGGCCATGCCGTGGGTGGCGGCGGCGTCCGCCCTGTCGTGGTCGCCTGCGCCCCGGTAGAGGGCCACAAGGGCGTTGATGCCTATGCCGAAGCCGATGGCAACGGCGTTCACGAAGTTCTGGATGGGGAACACGAGGGAGAGGGCCGTCATGGCCTGCTCGTTGATCTGGGCCACAAAGAGGCTGTCCACGATGTTGTACAGCGAGTTCACCAGCATGGAGATGACGTTGGGCAGAGCCATCGACACCAGCAGCGGGAACACCGGCTTCGTCTTCATAAAAGTATCGTTCATGGGGGCAAAAGCTTCCTTTCCTGAAATTTCCGCACAAGAAAAGCCACACAACGGCGGCTTGAAGCGGGCCATTGTGTGGCGAAAAGTAGCAAACATCTATGCTGTAAAAATCCACACGGGTTTTATTGAAGTGCCGAGAAATACAGTGCATCGCAAAAGCGGCGTTACGGGACGCCGCCGGACGGCACCGGGATGCGGGCCGGAAAGGGCAGTACGGGAAGAGTCTTTCTGACCGGCCTGCGATAGGATACCATGAAACGGGTGGATTGTCAAGGGAAAAGTATGACTTTTCACAAAAGGCTTTTCAAGCGGCCATTTCGTGATACAATAAAGCCAGACAGAAACGGAGGAAAAGCGCCATGAAATGGATGATCGCGTCCGACCTGCACGGGTCGGCTTATTACTGCAAGAAGATGGTGGAGGCCTTTGAGCGGGAGGGGGCTGACCGGTTGCTGATGCTGGGCGACCTGCTCTACCACGGCCCCCGGAACGACCTGCCCCGGGACTACGCGCCGAAAGAGGTCATCCCGATGCTGAACGGCCTGAAAAACAAACTCTGCTGCGTCCGGGGCAACTGCGAGGCCGAAGTGGACCAGATGGTGCTGGATCTCCCGGTGATGGCGGATTACTGCATCCTCCCGGCGGGCGAAAAGCTCATTTATGCCACCCACGGGCATATCTATAATGGAAAGAACCCGCCGCCGCTGGCCGAAGGGGACATCCTGCTCCACGGCCACACCCACGTCCCGGCGTGGACGGAGTTCGGGCAGAGGAACGTCTGTCTCAACCCCGGCTCCCTGAGCATCCCGAAGGAAAACAGTCCCCACAGCTATATGATTCTGGAAAACGGCGTCTTCTACTGGAAAGACGTAGAGACGGGAGAAATATACCACACCCGTGTACTGTGAGGAACCGGCACTTGCAATTACCATACCGGTGTGGTATGATGAAGACGGAAACAGAAAAACAGGGTCTTTTGCCTCGGGCGCGGAGGGGTGCGCGGGGCCGACGACCTTTTGTTTCCCATAAAAAGTTAGACAAAACTAACAAAATGACGAAAAACACACGGGCGGCTTGTGCAGTCTGCCCAGTGGAGAACGATCCTTAGGAGGTACTGACCAATGGTTCAGACGACGCTGAAAGTAGACGGTATGATGTGCGGCATGTGCGAGAGCCACGTCAACGAGGTGGTGCGCAAGACTGCGCAGGTGGAGAAGGTGACTTCCTCCCACACGAAGGGAGAGACGGTCATCGTCTCGGCCCAGCCGCTGGACATCGAGGCCCTGAAGGCTGCCATCGCCGACACGGGCTATACTGTGACCGGCGCAGAGGAAAAGCCGTATGAGAAGAAGGGGTTCTTCTCGTTTTTGAAGCACTGATGACTTCCGGCCCCGGAGAGGGGCCTACTAAAGGAGGCAGGCAGAGATGAGGATACTGGTCTATGGTGCAGGCGTGCAGGGCTGCGAACTGGCCCACCGTCTGCTGCAGAACAAAAGAATGTCGTCACCATGCTGGCGCGGGGCGAGTGGAAGGAGAGGCTCGACCAAAGGGGCCTCGTCATCCGCCACTGGGCGCAGTGCCGCACCACGGTGGATCGGGTGGCCACCATCGACACGCTGGCCCCGGACGACTGCTACGACCTCGTTTTCGTGACGATGCAGGCCGGGCAGCTGCCCGACGTGCTGCCCATCCTCAAGCAAAACAGAGCGAATACTTCGTCTTCGTGGGCAACGACCCCCACGCCGTGGAGGTCATGCAGGCCATGCAGCGCCCGGCGGATAAGATCGCCTTCGGTTTCCAGAGCAGCGGCGGCCATCGGGATGTGGATAAGGTCGTCAGCGCCCACGTCGGCGTGGGCATGACCATCGGCGGGGCTACTGCGCCCCTTTCGGGCGTCTTCCGCTACCGGGTCAAGACGGCTTTCGAGGGCGCAAAGTACAAGCTGACCTTCGTCAGCGACATGGACGGATGGCTCAAGTGCCACCTCGCCCTCATCCTGCCGGCCTGCTATCTCTGCTACGCCTGCAGCGGCGACCTGTCCAAGGCGACAAAGGAGCAGCGTGACCTGGTCCTCGACGCCGCGTGGGAGGCCTGCGAGATGCTGAAAGCCGCCCACATCCCCGTGGACGACAGGGAGAACACCGACTGCTACCGTGCCGGTACGCCCGGCCGCCGGAAGATGGACGCCATGGTCCTGGCGCTCTGTAAGACCCCGCTGGGCCGCCTCTGCGTCTCCGACCACGCGATGCATGCTGTGGCTGAGATGCAGTACCTCGATGAGGCTTTCGAAGGTCTGCGCGCCCGGACGAGCGTCCGGATGACGGCGTGGGATACCCTGCGCAGCCAGATGCCCTCGTGGGACATCATGCGGAAAAAGACGGTGAGAGCAAAGCGATAAGTGCATGGAAAAAGAGGCAGATGCGAGTCTGCCTCTTTTTCCATATAAAAGGCTCTCCCTTTGGGGGCAACGGCGACGACCGCCGCCAGCGGCGGAAACAGGGAGGAGCTGTTGGGGCCGCGGCCAGCAGGATGCAAGCGGCAGCGCAGCAGACGCTGGGAGCCGCAACCCGGCATGGGCGCGGAGCGCCTGAGAGGGCAAGGATGCTGACAAAGAATCGGGAGCGCGACGATAGTATCGCTTTGACAAAAAGTCTGCTTATCGCTGTGTAGCGGCTTTATCGTAAATGGCTTGCCCTCTCCGTCACCTTCGGTGCCACCTCTCCCAAAGGGAGAGGCTTCAGTGCGTCCCCCAAAATTCCGCTAATTTTTTCTTCAGCTCCTTCGTATCCCTCAGATACTCCAGATGCCTCCAATGCTTCGGGAAGAGCCGGGCGTACTCGCTCTGGGCAAAGCGGTCGTCGAGGAGCAGAACCACGCCCTTATCTTCCTGCGTCCGGATGACCCGCCCGGCAGCCTGCAGGACTTTGTTCATCCCGGGCCAGCGGTAGGCGTAGTCGAAGCCCGCCCCGTTCTGGGCGTCGTAGTAGCGGCGCAGCATCTCCTGACGGGGACTCACCTGCGGCAGGCCCACGCCCACGATGGCGCAGCCGATGAGCCGGTCGCCCGCCAGGTCCACGCCCTCGCCGAAGATGCCGCCCATGACCCCGAAGCCGAGAAGCGTCTTTTCCGGGCAGGGCGAAAACCGCTCGAGGAACGCCGCCCGCCCGGCGTCGTCCAGACCGCTCTCCTGTACCAGTGTACCGATGTCCGGGTAGCGGGCGGTGAAGTCCTCCCACACCTGCCGCAGATAGGCATAGCTGGGGAAGAAGGCCAGATAGTTGCCCACCCGGCTGGACGCCAGCGCCGCGAGGGCGTCCGAGATGGGCCGGATGCTGGCGTCCCGCTGGCGGTAGCGGGTGGAGATGGAGGGCAGACAGTAGAGCCCGAGATTTTCTGCCGGGAAGGGGCTTTCCAGCGCCACGGCCCGGGCCTCGGGACAGCCGAGGACGGTGCGGTAGTAGCCCGGCGGCGTCAGCGTCGCGCTGAACAGAGCCGCCGCCCGCCCTGCCGAAAGGCTTGCGTCCACGAAGGGGGACGGGTCGAGGCAGAGCAGCTGCAATTCAAGGTCACTGCCCCGGGCGGTGAGCTGGGCGGCAAAATGTTCGTCGTACCGTTCCGACGCCCGCAGGATGTCCTGCACCTCAAAGTAGAGATCCAGCAGGGCCGCGTGGGCTTCGGCGTCGGGATCGTCTTCCAGCCAGTCCTGCAAGGGAGCCGTCAGCGCCCGCAGCGGGGCCAGCAGGGCTGAGGGAAGCTCCTTGCAGAACACTGTGCCGTCCTGAGCGTAGTCGGCGGCGGGCAGCTCGATGGCGGGCGTCTCCCCAGATCCCAGCAGGGAGGTCTGGCCGCTGTCGTCCTCTTCGGCGGCAGTGCTGCCCCGCCGGGGTGCGAGGGCCGAGACCGCTTTCCGTCCCTCTAAAAAGGCTTTGTCGGCCTTGCTCAGAGCGGTCTTAAGGGTACTTTTGCCCCGCCCGAGGGCGCGTTTTGCCTCGGTGAGGCTGCTCTTGCAGAAGCGCGCCGAGTACATGGCCCGCGCCCGCTCGGGCAGATTGTGGGCCTCATCCACGAGGAAGAGCCAGTCGCCCGCGCTGTCGAAGAACCGCCGCAGATGCACTACGGGGTCGAAGAGGTAGTTATAGTCGCCGATGATGACGTCGCACCACTCGCTCAGGTCCAGCTCCAGCTCGAAGGGGCAGACCGTGAACTGCTTTGCGGCGTCGGCCAGCGCGGCCCGGTCGAAGCGACCGGTGCCGTCGTCCAGAAGGGCTTTCAGGGCCGTGTTCACCCGGTCGTAGTAGCCGTTTGCGTAGGGGCAGAGCTCCGGCAGGCAGGCGGGATGGCCCTCGGCATCCGGGTGGAGGCAGACCTTCTCCTTGGCTGTCAGGGTCACGCTGCGCAGAGCCAGCTTGGGATCAGACGCCCGCAGCCGCGCAATGGCATCCTCGGCGGCGGACTGAGTCGTGTTGCGGGCCGTCAGGTAGAACAGCTTCTCGCCGCAGCCGATGCCGATGGCCCGCAAAGCAGGGAAGAGGACGCTCATGGTCTTGCCGATGCCGGTGGGGGCCTGACAGAAGAGCCGGACGCCGCTTTTAGACGGCGCGGCAGTGCAGGCGCGGTAGACTTCGCCTGCCAGCGCCCTCTGCCCGGGCCGGTAGGCCGGGAAGGGGAAATCCAGCGCCGAAAGGCTCACGCCCCGCTGCTCCTTCCACGCCAGCTGACGCTGCGCCCAGGGGGCGTACTGCTCGAGCAGATCCTGCAAAAACGCTTCCAGCTCTTCAAGGGTGAAATGCCGCACGAAGCGGAGGATGTCGTCGGTGTCGATCTGGTAGTAGGTGAGCCGGACGTCCAGCTTTTTCAGCCCCTGCTGACGGCCATACAGCGCCCCGTAGACCATTCCCTGCGCCCAGTGGCAGGGGTTCATGTCCTCGGCGATGTCGTCGGCGGGGACGGCTGTGGTCTTTATCTCGTCGATGACCGTCACGCCCGCCTCGTCGGTGAAGATGCCGTCGGCCCGGCCTTCGATGGTGAAGGGGATGCCCGCCGCCTCCCGCTCGCCGGAGAGGAAGACTTCGGCGGCGTAGCCTTCGCCTGCGGCCTTTTGGAGCTTGCGGTGGATGCGTGCGCCCTCGTTGGCGCGGTCGAAGCCGGTAAAGCGGCTGTCGATGCTGCCGGTGCGAAGCAAAAATTCCACCAGCTGGCGGACAGGCAGGCGAAAAGCAGGCATAGCGGGTCACTTCCTTTTTTATGGCATCATCTTGTATAAGGCTCCCCCTTTGGGGGAGCTGGCGCGGGAGCGCCTGAGAGGTTGACTCCTACGCCAGCCCCAGCATCCCGGCGCACTGGGCGGCAGCTTCGTCTACCTTGCCGAAGTCCACGGCGGCGCGGTAGTAAGTCTCCAGCTCGTCGTGGCAGGCTTTGGCCTGTGCCATCAGGTCGGCGGCCTGTTCCAAAAGCTCTGCTGCCGCCCGCTCGTTGAAGCGGAGACGGGCGCGGTAGTCCGCCAGATTTTCCCGGTCCACGAAACGGGTACACCGGACGGCCTGCACGCCGGGCAGCTGCACCGGGTGCCACCGGTTGTCGGTGAGGAAAGCCAGCCGGAGGGCCGGGATGAAGAGATGGTCGATCTTGTCGTCGGGGTGCATGGCGCAGGGGCAGGTGATGATGTGGTAGCCCCGGGCCAGCGCCTCGGCCCGGATGAGCTCGAGAAGCAGGCGGGAGACGGCGCCGTAGTCGTCATGGAAGACCACATATCGGTCGGCCAGCGCCTGTACGGTGCCGCGGTAGAAGACCGGCCCTTTCGGCGTGATGGCCGACAGCAGCCGCAGCTCTTCGCTGGCCGAGGCCCCCTCGGGCAGGCGGGGGAGAGTCCGGGCGCAGAGCCGCTTGACGTAGCGGCGGACTTTCTCGAAGTTGGCACTGCACGCCTCAGCCCGGCGGCTGTCCAGCAGCAGGCTCCCGGCAGATGCGATATACCGCGCGGCCCGGCTGCGCAGGGCAGTGTTCTGGGCGAAGAGCCGCTTCACCTCGTCGGCGTGGGCGTGGAGGGCGTCGGCGTCCAGGGTGTGGTACAGGCTCACCACCTGCTCCTCTGCGCCCGGGGCGTCCGGCTCCATGACATGGGGTGCGGTGGCGTCCACGATGGCGGCGCGCTTGTCGAGAAAGATGACGCCGTCCAGACTGTCGGGGTCGCTGGCGCAGTGGATGCGCTGGATAGGCTCCCCCTTCTGCTCGGCCTTGACGGCCAGCCGCTTCATCAGCGTCGATTTGCCGCAGCCCGGCCCGCTTTTGATGAGATACATCTGCATCCCCGGCTCCCGCCGAAGCGGCTCAAAATAGCCCTTGAACCCGGCGGGGGTGGTGGTGCCCAGAAAGAAATCAACAGAATCGCTGCGTACAGCATTCATACTCAAACACCTCACTTTTGCTATAGGGTATGCAAAAATGAGGAAAAAAGTGAGGAGTGTGATGGCAAAGGCTCCCCCAAGGGGAGAGGCTTAGCCCCCATCAGTAGGTATGCTCGCACACCTCGTGTATTTTATCCCGCAGGGCCACAAAGTCGCCGAAAGCCTCCGGCTTGTTCTGGGGCTGACGGAGCAGGGCGGCGGGGTGGAACGTCCCCATGAAGAGGATGCCGTTCTTCTCAATAAAGGTGCCGTGCTCCTTCGTCACCGAAAAGTCGGCGCGTATCATCCGCTGGGCGGCGATGCGGCCCAGGCAGACGACGATTTTAGGCCGCAGCAGACGGAACTGCTCCCGCAGCCAGGGCATACAGGCTTCGCTCTCGGCGGGCAGGGGGTCGCGGTTCTGGGGCGGGCGGCACTTGACGATGTTGGCGATATAGCAGTTGGAGGCACGGTCGAGGTCGATGGCGAAGAGGTATTTGTCCAGCAGCTGGCCGCTGCGTCCCACGAAGGGCAGGCCCTGCTCGTCCTCGCTCTGGCCGGGGCCTTCGCCCACGAAGAGCACCTCGGCATTCTCCACGCCCTGCCCGAACACCACGTTGTGCCGGGTGGTGTGCAGCGGACAGCGCTGACAGGCGAGACAGTCGTTTTTCAGTGTTTCCCAATCCATAAGCTCGGTATCCTCTCACAAACTAAATGACATTTTCTTAACAAATTATCGCACGATTCCTTCCTTAAAATATACCACAAAATTCAAGATTTGTCTTGAAGTTTTCTGACTCTGTGCTAGAATAAAAAAGAAGGGCATATCTGTGATGCCCGGAATAATTGCAAAGTAATTTCGGAGGTAATCAACAATGGCTGATATGTTTGCACCCCTGGTAGCCCAGCTGAAGGCAAACCCCAAGACGATCGTTTTTACCGAGGGCAATGACCCCCGCATCCTGGAGGCCGCAAGCAAGCTGCTGGCTGAGGGCGTGTTGAAAGTCGTTATGGTCGGCAACGAGGCAGAGTGCAAGGCTGCTGCCGCTGCTGGCAATTTTGATATTTCCGCTGCTGAGATCATCGACCCCGAGAACTACGCCGGCTTCGATGAGATGGTCAACACCATGGTCGAGCTGCGCAAGGGCAAGCAGACCGCAGAGGAGTGCACTGCTCTGCTGAAGAAGTCCAACTACTTCGGTACCATGCTGGTCAAGATGGGCAAGGCTGACTGCCTGCTGGGCGGCGCTACCTACTCCACCGCTGACACCATCCGTCCCGCTCTGCAGCTGGTCAAGACCAAGAAGGGCGCTCATCTGGTGAGCTCCTGCTTCATTCTGGACCGTGACTGCGGCGAAGAGGGCCTGAAGCGCATCGCGATGGGCGACTGCGCCGTCAACATCGACTACACCGATACCGTCGATAAGGCTACCGGCGAGGTCAAGGTCGCTGCTTCTGCCAAGCTGGCTGAGGTGGCTGTCGAGACCGCTAAGACCGCTAAGCTGTTCGGCATCGACCCGAAGGTCGCTGTCCTGAGCTTCTCCACCAAGGGTTCCGGCAAGGGCGGCACCGTCGCTCTGAGCCACGACGCTGTCATCAAGGCTCAGGAGATGGCCCCCGAGCTGGCTATTGACGGCGAGCTGCAGTTCGACGCAGCCGTTGCTCCCGAGGTCGCACAGGTCAAGTGCAAGGGCAGCAAGGTCGCCGGTCAGGCCAACACCTTCATCTTCCCCTGCATCGAGGCCGGCAACATCGGCTATAAGATCGCACAGCGTCTGGGCGGCTACGCTGCCTACGGCCCCATCCTGCAGGGCCTGAACGCTCCCATCAACGACCTGTCCCGTGGCTGCAACGCCGACGAGGTCTACAAGATGAGCCTCATCACCGCCTGCCAGTCCTGAGCTGACACCCGGCTGAACTGAAAAGCTGAAAAGAGCCGCTGCCGCATTCTGCGGGCAGCGGCTCTTTTGGCTGTAGTGCGGAGATTCTCGATTCTGGGATGAACCGCTCATAAAAAGGAGGTTTTATCATGCGAAGAAAATTTATTGCGGCGGTCACATCGGGGGTTCTGGCCCTGACGGTCATGGCAGCTCTGCCCACCCATGCGGAGGCGGTGAGCATCTGGCTTGACCTTACCCCGGGGACGGAGAGCGTCGAGACGTTCCAGTACAAGGACTATGCAGACCGCTATTCGGACGCCTACGAGCTCTATGGTTACGACGCTGAGGCGCTGTTCAACCACTATGAGACGGTCGGCAAGGCCGAGAACCGGGTAGGACGCTTCAAGAAGACGCCGGAAGAAGATGACCGGCATCCCTATGTGTGGGACGCCGATGAGCCGCTGGACCCGCTGCCGCCTTTGGACTTTCACGCGCAGCCGGACTGGTTCGATGCCCGTACCCTCCCGGAGAACCTGTCCAACGTCCGTATCATAAAAGAATATGAGCAGCTGGAAGCCTTTATAGAGAAAGACGAATGGATCGGAGACCCCGTTCTGGTGCGGAAGGAAGAGCTCCTGACGGAGATGAGCAGCCGCGTCCGGAACTATGACGGCCGGCGCGGCGGAGCTGACTATCTCCGCGCCATCAGTCAGGACATCGACGTGCTGCTTGATTTCATGGGATAAGGATGCTATAAGATGAAAAGGGAAGAGCCTCACCGCTTTGCGGTGAGGCTCTTCCCTTTGATGGAGCACAGAGGGTTCGTCTGGCTCACGTGTGGTGGACAGACTGCAACGCCGGACGAACGCGTGCTTGAAAATATCGCTGCATAGCGTCACTATTGTGCTTTCTATTTTACCGAAACGCATCCATCACTAAATCATTTTGCAGATGCAGGAACAAATTCAATTTTAACCTTCATTCCCATCCCGGCAGCAAGCCGCTGCAAGGTACGAAGAGATGGGTTTGCATTGCCGCGTTCCAGTTTGCTGATATCGGTCTGTGCAATACCCGTGCGCTCCGAAAGTTGCTTCTGGGTCAAACCGCTTTCTTTGCGGGCCTTGAGCATGGCTTCAATCACGGAAAATTCCGGGTCAAGTGCGTCCCATTCGGCCTTGAATTCAGGGTCTTTCATCTGCTCATTCAAAAAATCGTTGAAGTTTGTCATTTGGAATTCTCCTTTCGGGCAAGATAATCTGCGCGATATTGTTTTGCCAGTGTGATCTCTGAAGCAGGTGTTTTCTGGGTCTTCTTGATAAATCCATTTGTGAGGATCGCCTTTTTACCAACCACGAAGAAATACAGCACGCGGGTAATATCCGACCCAAACTTGGTACGAATTTCAAAAATTCCATCATCCAGTGCTTTGGAATACGGTTCCCTTAAACATGGCCCCTCTTCACGGAGTAACGCAACGGTACGCAAAACTTTGGCTTGCATTTTCTTATCCAGACTTAGGATAAACTCTTTGACTGGCTCGGAGCCATCGGCTTTATCGTAGAATTCAATTTCATATTCCTGCACGGCTACACTCCCTTTGAATAGTGGATTTATCTCATATACAGTATAGCGGATATATCCTCTATTGTCAAGACCATCTCTTTACATCTTATCTCCTTTATGGGATAATAATGGCATTTTAGACTATAAAGGAGAATATTATGGCCTACTCTGCCGATTTTCGGAATAAGGTTGTCCAGCTATACAACAGTGGCACAAGTACCGCTGATCTCTGTACCCAGTTCCATATTTCTCGCAGTATCTTATATCAATGGAGCGAAGAAGCAAAAGTTTCAAACATTTCTAAACGCGATCTTGCAACGCTTCAACGCCATGTTGCAACCTTGGAAAATGAAAATTCCATCTATCAAAAATCTCTTGCTGCTCTTGATTTGTCCATAGACAACAAGGTGCAAATTATTGATGCCTTAAAGTCAGAATACAGCTTCTACACACTTTGCCGTTTGCTGAATCTTTCAAAATCCACTTACATAAATAGACAGAAAAGTGCACTGATTGAAAAGCAACTAGATGTAGAAGATACGCTTTTGAAAGAAAAATCACTATCATCTTCCAGAAAAGCGATTGCCGTTTCGGTGCAAAAAAGATTCGCGCAAAATTGATGGAGCAAGGCTATACTGTTAGCACAAAACGTATTGTGCGGCTCATGAAAGAGCACGGATTAAAACGTAAACAAGCACTTCCAGAGAACGCTACTTTTCAGCGGCACTATACTTATCGTCCCAATCTCGTAAAGCAAAATTTTACCGTTGAAAAGCCAAACAGCATTTGGGTCAGTGACATCACCTATGTTAAGGTAAACACTTCTATCGCATATGTCTGTGTTATCATCGACCTATTTTCTCGAAAAGTCGTTTCACACGCCGTTGCCGAATTCGCCGATGCAGAACTCACGATCCACACATTCAAATTGGCCTATCAAAATCGGAACCATCCGCAAGGGTTAACATTTCATAGTGACCAAGGCGCGCAGTATACCGCATTCAGCTTTCGTCAACTACTTCTTGACTTTAATGTACACCAATCCTTTTCCGATATAGGCAATCCACTTGATAATGCTGTGGCGGAATCTTTCTTTGCTTCGCTTAAAAAGAACAGTTCAAATTTCATTTTTATGAAACTGTCTCCGAATTAGAGGAAAGTCTATCAGAATATATTGATTTTTATAACGATTACCGACCGCATGAATGTCTTAAACAGCAAACCCCAAATCAATTTGAAGAATCATATCAGCAACAAAAATAAAGGCGAGAGTATCCGATACTGTCCGAAAATAACAGTACCAAATACCCTCGCCCTTTCAACTGGTGGAGGCGATGGGAGTCGAACCCATGTCCGAAAAGAGTTCAGCGTAGGTGTCTCCGGGTGCAGGCGATCTACAACATTCCCTCCGCGTCACGCCGGTCGTCAGGCTAACGCTTCAGTAGCTTCATGAGTTCCTGCCGGTCCGCAAAGCTTAGGTCCGTTCAGGTGCTGTGTCTAAAGGACGCCCCGGCCCCACACGACACAAGAGTGGGCGGAACGCGCAGCACTCAGGCTGCGAGCAACTGATAATTATTGTTGTCAGTTAATTTTTTGGAGGAGTTTAGAGCAGTTCCCCCACTGCTACCCGCTGCCCAGGCCTCGCTCCCCCCGTCGAAACCTTTACGCCCCCATAAAGCGCATGTTGCCATGCGCAGAAAGCTTGGTGTTCTCAGGGCAGGAATGCTGCCTGAAAGAGATCTAGTAGATTTTGCCGTTGGACTTCACAGCCCGGTCGATGGAGCGCTTGGCGTCGCGCTTGGCGGCGTCGGCACGCTTGTCGTAGAGCTTTTTGCCCTTGCACAGGCCGACTTCCATCTTGACGCGGCCATGCTTGAAGTAGAGAGAAAGGGGAACGAGAGTATAGCCCTGCAGCTTGCACTGCTGGTGCAGACGCCGGATCTCGGTCTTGTGGGCCAGCAGACGCCGCACCCGCAGAGGATCCTGATTGAAGATGTTGCCGTGGTCGTAGGGAGTGATGTGCATTCCCTTGACCAGCAGCTCGCCGTCCTCAATATCGACCCAGCTGTCCTTCAGGTTGACGCCGCCGGCACGCAGACTCTTGACCTCGGTGCCTTTCAGCTCGACGCCCGTTTCCAGCGCTTCGAGCACGAAATACTCGTGACGCGCCTCGCGGTTTGTGGCGATGGTCTTTGTCGCCGGACGTTCCTTGGCAGGTGCCATGAAGCGCGCCTCCTTTCCTTTCCTCCAGAAGCCGTTTTCATAAGCATTGCACACCGTCCTGTATACGGGCAAAAATTCTCGTCGTTCGGCGCACTCTGCTTATAAAAGCAGCTTCTTTGTCTTGTCATTATATCACATTTTGCTGGATTTTCAAGAGCGATTTTTGAAAGAATCGTTAAGGTTCTATAAAATCTGCTCTTTACAGCTCGTCGCGGCCGGAGAGCGCGCGGTAAAGCGTCGTCTCATCGGTGTACTCGAGGCTGCCGCCCACGGGCAAGCCGTAGGCCAGACGGGTGGTCTTGATGCCCAGAGGCTTGATGAGCTTTGCCAGATACATGGCTGTGGCCTCGCCCTCGACGGTGGGGTTCATGGCCATGATGACCTCTTTCACCTCGCCGCTGCCCAGCCGGGCCAACAGCTCCTTCACCGAGAGCTGTTCGGCACCGATGCCGTCCATGGGGCTGATGAGGCCGTGGAGGACATGATACAGGCCGTGGTACTCCCGGGTGCGCTCAAAGGCCTGCACATCGCGGGGCGTCTCGACCACGCAGATGGTGGAGCGGTCCCGCTTGGCGCTGGAACAGATGGGGCAGAGCTCGGCCTCGGTGTAGTTCTGGCAGACGCGGCAGCGGTGGAGCCGGGTGTGGGCGTTCTGGATGGCCTCGGCCAGAGCTGCCGCGTCCGCGTCCGACATACTCAGCACCTGATAGGCCATCCGGGTCGCGCCCTTGCGGCCGATGCCCGGGAACTGGCTGAACTGCTCAATAAGCTTTTCCAGCGGCGCTGCGGTGTAACCCATGCGTATCCCTCCCGCTTAGAGGCCGGGGATGTTCAGACCGCCGGTCAGCTTGCCCATCTCGGCCTCGGCAGTTTCGTCCACCTGCTTGACGGTGGCGTTGACGGCAGCGGCCACCAGGTCTTCCAGCATCTCGATGTCGTCGGGGTCAACGGCCTCGGGCTTGATGGTGATGCCAAGGATCTCGTGCTTGCCGTTCATGCGGACGGTGACCATCTCGCCGGAGGCGCTGCCGGTGTACTCGGCGGCTTCCAGCTCGGCCTGCTTGGCCTTCATGTCATCCTGCATCTTCTGAGCCTGACGCATCAGGGCGTTCATATCGGGGCGGCCAAAGCCTGCGGGCATTCTTGCTTTCATAATTGGTTCTCCTTAAAAGTTATTGTTTATCTTTTTTCTTCGCGCTGTCCTCAATGCTCACGTCCAGACCCAGCTTTTCCAGCGCATGGAGCGACTGTTCGGCATTGGAGGTGTGCTTTGCGGCGGTGCGGGGCTCGTAGGGGCCGATCGGCACCGCGACGCCTGACACCTGCGCGATGAGCTTTTTGATGAGACGCTGGCTGTCCTTGTTGACACGGATGAAGTCCCGGAAGGTCTTGCCGCCGTCGATGAGCACCCGTGTGCCATCGAAGTACGCCTTCGATTTGCGCAGATAGCTGTGAAGCATCGGGTCCTTCTCCTGTAAGAGCTTGACGACCTCGCTCCACTGCTCGAAGGGATTGATACCCTCTGCGGCCACCTTGCGGGGTCGGCTGAGAGCCGGGTCGGCGGTGTACTCCGGGGCAGCGGGCTCAACCGGTCTCTCTTCCGGTACGGGCGGCACAGGCGCAGTGACCGGCGCGGTCGGCTCATCCCAGGGCAGGGGGGCCGACTCCGTCACCGGCGGCTCGTCGGGCGGAGGCGGAAGCTCTTCGTCTGCGGGCGCGGGGGACTCTGGAATATCCGGGACAGCGGCCTTCGGCTCTGCAGCGGGCGCAGGAGCAGGCTCCTTTTCCACTGCCGGTGCGGCCACAGGTTCCACGGACGCAGCAGGGGTACTCATGAAAGGCTGCGGCGCAGGCTGGACCGGTGCCGCAACAAAGGGCCGGACGGCCGGTGCGGCAGGAGCAGCAGCCTGCACAGGCGTTGCCGCCACGGGGACAGCTGCGGCCTGCGGCGGCTCCGAGAGGGTGAAGAGGGCCAGTTCCAGCTCGATGCGCTGGTCACTGCCCCGGGTCATATGCTCAAGGGCGTTGCCCAGCGTACGGATGGCCCGGATGGCCTCCCGCTGGCCCAGCTGAGGGCCTTTTTCGAGGTACTGCTGTTCCTCTTCGGGGGAAACACCGGACAGCAGGCTCTGCCCGCCGGGCAGAGCCGCCAGCATCAGGGCGCGGTAGTGAGCGATGAGCTCTTCGGTCAGACGCTTCACATCCACCGACTGCTGCCGCAGTGCGGCCAGCTGAGCCAGCGCCGCTGCGCCGTCCTGCGCTTCCAGAGCATCCGAAATATGGAACAGGTAGCTCCGGTCGGTGACGCCCGCCATCCGGCGGACAACATCAGCATCGATTTTTGCGGTCACGCCGGCGCAGGTGTCGAGGATCGAGAGGGCGTCACGCATGGCACCGTCAGCCAGGCGGGAGATCAGCTCTGCACCATCGGTCGTCAACTCTAAGCCCTCTTGGCCGGCGATATACTCGACCCGCTGGGCGATGTCTTCCGGCCCGATGCGGGTGAAATCGTACCGCTGGCAGCGGGAGAGGATGGTGGCCGGGACTTTCTGGATCTCGGTCGTGGCGAGGATGAAGATGACATGGGCGGGCGGCTCTTCCAGCGTTTTCAGCAGGGCGTTGAAGGCCGCTGTGGACAGCATGTGTACCTCGTCGATGATGTATACCTTATAATGACAGGCACTGGGGGTGTAGGCTGTCTCATCCCGCAGGTCGCGGATGTCGTCCACACCATTGTTGGACGCGGCGTCCATCTCCACCACGTCGAGGATGCTGCCGTTGTCGATGCCCTTGCAGATCTCGCACTCGCCGCAGGGGTCGCCGTTATGGGGGTGGAGGCAGTTGACCGCCTTGGCGAAGATCTTCGCGCAGGTGGTCTTGCCTGTGCCGCGCACGCCGGTAAACAGGTAGGCGTGGCCTACGCGGCCCGACGCCACCTGATTGCGCAGCGCCGTGACGATGCCGCGCTGTGCGACGACATCCTCAAACCGCTGGGGTCTCCATTTGCGGTATAATGCGCGATACATCGGTGCTTCCCTCCCGTCAGTAATAAAAAATCGGACAGCGCTGACGGGGTTTGACCCCCGCCTTGCGTAACTCGGCATACGGATGCAGGCTGACTGAAACGCACGGGGCGCGCCGCTTAAGGCTGCTTGGTTCCCACCTGACCTGGTTCACTGCGGCTCCATCGTACAGGACCCGCATCCGTATGCCGAACCACGCAGCAGGCGCTGTCCGACAAGGCACACGATTCGTGTGCCTTAGTATTGTACCACAGTTCGGTGAGGATTGCAAGAGGAAGCTAAGGCTGCTCCCATCCGGCCCGCAAAAGCTCCAGTGCGTGTGTTTCAAGCCGGGAAACGTAACTCCGGCTTATTTGGAGCAGCTTTGCCGTTTCCAGCTGGGTCAGCGGCGGCTGGCCCGCCAGACCGTACCGTAACAATATGAGTTTCCGCTCCCGGGCAGGCAGCCCCTCGATGAGGCGGCGCAGGCGCTGGGCATCGTCCTGTTTTTCGCAGCTGTCCTCCATGCAGAAGCCGTCCTGCAGCACATCGGCGAGGGTGAGGGCAGAGTCTTCTTTTCCGGCATCAAGAGTCTCCTGGAGCGAGAGGGTGGGGGCGTTCTTCCGCTCCCGCCGGAAGTGCATCCGGAGCTCGTTTTCGATGCACCGGCTGGCATAAGTGGAGAAGCGCGCCCGGCGGGTGGAGTCGAAGGTGTCCACGGCTTTCATCAGGCCAATGGTGCCGATGGAGATCAAATCGTCCTGCTCAGAGGGGAGAGCATAGTATTTCTTTGCGATGTGCGCCACCAAGCGCAGATTGTGGCGGATGAGCTTTTCCCGGGCGGATGGATCGCCGGCCCGCAGGGCGGCGAAAGTCCGGATCTCTTCCTGTGGGCTGAGCGGGCGGGGGAAACTGCCCGCTTCCAGATGGAGCGCAAGCACGAGGAATTTGGATGCAAAAAATTGCAGCAGGGTCAACAGCATACGGAACACCTCCAAAACCGTTCTCCCATACAATATGAACGGGGAAAGAGGGTTCAGAATCGTTTTCTGCTTGTAGAAAAAGGTCGATCTGGTTTCCGATGCTCTCGCCCTTGCCGGTGTAGCGGGACTTGCGGGAATAGATGGCAATGGTGTCGGCAGTTTTGGCCATAAGATACTCCTTTCCTGTTGTCCGGTGGCCGTAGATGCGGCTATTGTAGCATGGCAGGCCATCTTGTAAAGAAAAATAACGATAGTCATACATATTTCATCATACTACGAACGGAGGTGTCAAGGATGTGACAAGGCAGAACAAGCGAGGAAGTCAGGATGTTTGACTATTTCTATGGGCAGTCGGGCGAGATGCAGACCATATCCGCTTTGTGCTGAAGTGTCTTGCGGAAAGTACCGCACCGGTACGGAATATGAAGCAGTATCTGCTGGCTGCACTCTACAATGCACCCACGACCATGCAGCTTTATTACCAGAATCAAACCAATCATGATTTATCGAACAGGGGGTGATGAAAATGTCGAAAAAAGCAACCACGATTGCCATCGTCAATCAGAAAGGCAGAACCGGCAAAACCACGACCTGCGAAAATCTGGGCGTGGGGCTTGCACGGGAAGGCTAGCGGTACGCACTATGTGCGAATTTATAATTATCTCCTGCGGAGATACCGCCATCAATGTACTGGCCGCAGCGGATACCACGCTGATTCCGGTGCAGGCGCAGTACCTTTCGGCAAAGGGACTGGAGCAGCTGCTGCAGACCATTCAGAAAGTGCGTCGGCAAATCAACCCGAAGCTGAAAATCGAGGGTATCCTGATGACCATGACGGACAGCCGCACCAATTACGGCAGGGAAATCGACGCACTGATTCGGCAGGTGTACGGCAGCAAAATCCGGGTATTTGAGCAGCCCATTCCGCACTCTGTCCGTGCGGCGGAAATCAGCGCGGGGGGCAGGAGCATCTTTGCCTATGACCGCAAAGACCATTGAGAACATGAGCCGCAAAATCGACGGCATGGAGCGTGCCGTTTCCGGGTTCTTCAACAAGATGAGCGACATTGCGGAGCGCAAGTAAGCAGGAACGATCTTCGGTGCTGAGCCAACTCAAGGCGAAATGCGATATGTCGGAATGCAATCCCACAAAGTGCCGGAAGGGGAGGAATGACCATGCAATTTAACCATGATGAGCTGATGCTGATGATGCTCTACAATACCGGCACCCGGCAGGGGCTGGTGCGGGAGCTGCGGCTGATGCAGTGCTACCTGATGCCGGATGAAACTGCTTTGCGGGAACTGTCAGAGCAGGTCATTGAAAAGCTGAAACGGCTGACGGATGCCGAGTTTGCAGGACTGGAATTTCCAATGAACTGATTTTTGCCGCCTGCGGGCGGCGTACATAAGAGCTTTCGCATCCTGCAAAGGTATGATATACTGAAGCTGACAGCTTTCAGGTCGCAGATAAAAGATAAGAGGTGCTTTTTATGGCAGGTTTGAAGGGAAAGACCGGTATCGTGACCGGCGGCAGCAGCGGGATCGGTTTCCAGATCGCAAATGTGCTGGCTCAGGCCGGCGCGACAGTTTATGTCATCAGCCGCACCGGCAAGCCCAAAGAGGGTGTAGGCGAAAGTGCACTGGGCGTTGTCCATCTGCGGGGTGACATCGGCAATGCAGAAGCTATGAAAACACTGGTGGCGGAGCTGGCCGCAAAGCATAACGGCTGTCTGGATTTTCTGGTAAACAACGCAGGCGTCAGCTATAAATGCCGGGCCGAGGACTTTCCCATGGAGCAGTTTGACAATATCATGAATGTGAATGTCAAATATCTGTTCCAGATGAGTGTGATTTGCTACCCCTATCTGAAGAAAAGTGTGGACAAGGGCCGCATCATCAACATCACCAGCATGAGCGCCCATCTGGGCTTCAGCGAGGTGGTGCCGTACTGTGCCAGCAAGGGCGCTGTGCTGGCGATGACCCGCGCTCTGGCCGTGGAGTGGGCGCAGGACAACATCACCGTCAACAGCATTGCGCCGGGGTGGTTCCGCAGCAAAATGAACGAGCAGGTGGTGGACGCAGCCCGGGAGCAGAAAATTCTGAACCGGATGCCGCTGCACGCCTACGGTGACACCCGCGACTTGGGTAAGATGACCGAGTTCCTGGTGGGCGATGGTGCCGCTTATATCACCGGACAGGATTTTGCTGTGGATGGCGGCGCACTGGCTTTCGGTTATTGAGAGGAGCTTCTCTGCAATTTTTCGGCAGCTTCGCTCGTATTCCAGATAAAGGAACCGAATTTCGTTGGTATAACGGAGGAACCATTATGGCAATCTTTGAAAAGACCATCCGAAACAAAAACTTTGACAAGCTGCTTCGGAAGCTGGAACAAGAAATCCCGGACAGCAGTTGGTCGGCCAATCTGGAAGCGGGCAGCGACTTCAAAGAGGGCGATGCCCGATGCAGTGTCCGTGTATTTGAACGGTACAGCATGATGGGCGGCAACCGCCTGAGCCTGACGTTGACCATGTTCCAGAATGGGGACAGCCCCATCCGGCTGTCTGCGATTACGGCGGGCGGCAGTCAAGCGGTGTTCTTCAAGGTGAACACCCTCGGAGAAGAATCTTTTCTGGAGGACGTAAAGAACCTGTTGGAAGAAATTTTGGAGGAATAAGATGTTTTACGCTGGATTTGATATGCTGTTCAGCATTCTGTTTCCCATCCTGTTCCTTGTGGTTTTGGGTATGATCCTATACACCATCATCGGAAATATCAGCACATGGAATAAAAACAACCATTCGCCGCGGCTGACTGTTCCGGCAACGGTTGCGGCAAAGCGAACGGAAGTTTCTCGCCACCATACAGACGATACGATGGCGCATACGTTCACGACCTATTATGTGACCTTTCAGGTGGAGAGCGGCGACCGCATGGAGCTTACCGTAAGTGGTTCGGACTACGGAATGCTTGTGGAGGGCGACATCGGTAAGCTGAGTTTTCAGGGTACCCGTTATCTTGGATTCGAGCGAAACTGAACATCCCTGTTCAATTTGATAAATCGGAATTTGAATTTCTATAAATTATGACCTCTTAACAGAGGTTATAGGTTATCAATAAAATCCTCCAAAAGCCTTGGAAATAAAGGATTTTTCGCTGTGTGCTCGCCTTATCCCTTTATACGATTTCACTATTGTTTATGCTTCCCTCGTGACCTCATAAGGGAAAAATCAAGGGAAGAAAAAACTCGTAACACAATATAACAAAATGTGGTAATCAGGAAACTGTGACATATGTGCGAATATATTATACTGGAGGATTTTATAATGGACAAGTACATTTACGATAACAGCAACGGCTTATGGTATGAATTACAGGGAGATTATTACATCCCCTGTTTGGTATTACCTGCCGAAAAAGAAGAAAGGCATATCGGAGTATGGGGACAGCGGCATTTGCGGTATATCCGTGAGCATAGAAAAGTGTTCTACATCAAGCTGTTGACAAGCGGCAAACTGCAATCCCACCTTGCCGATGTTGAAGAACAGGCACAGGAACTGTTTGACCATCTTATGAAACAACGGGCAGAGCGTGAGGGCATTACCGAAAAACTGAAAGCAGACAACCAAATGGAATGGGTTGGCAGAATGAGCAATCTGCGGTCTGCGGTTACGGAAACTGTCAATGCCGAGGTGATCTTCGTATGAGAAAACGGAAGTATTACCTTTACCTCACAGCAGAGGAGCGGCGGTATATCTTCAATGCTTTGCTTGCTTTCCGCAACAGACTGATAGCACAAGGCAGATATACGGATGCCGTTGACGAGGTTATGATAAAGTTCGCAAAATGAGACTGTAACGCCAAAATACACAAAATCGAGGGGTAAGGTACAAACACCTTACCCCTCTGTTTTTGCGGTCAGAAAATAGCTTGAAATATGGCTTTTCATCCCATTTTCGTTACTTGTCTACTTTCTCTAACATCGCATCATAAATTGCCTGTGTTTCTTTTGGATCGCTCATTCCAATGACAAGAGTTTTCTCGCCGGAAGTCAAGATAATATGCTCTTTAGCACCTGTATAGGAATATAAGGTGTATGATCCAAATTCATCATTTTGGAAAATGCCCATAGATAGTTTGGGAGAACCAAAACCGCTTGTTCGCACTCCTACATCTAAATTCTTACGGTATTCAATGGTCTCAATTTCGGAATAATCGATCTCCAGGTCTGTCCAATAGGTTGCATTGATCGTTAATGCTGTATCTTCGCACTTTACCTCGATGTTACCAGTAAACATTAAAAGAGCAACACCTAATAAAATGATGGGTACTATAACTGCGGTTATTCTAAGCGCAATTTTTTCCGCACCGCTTTTGGGCGCTTCAGCATATACAATTCCTTCCTTTTGATGCTGTTTGTAAATGAAATAAGAGTAAACTATAGGAATAATCGCCAAAGCAGCAATCACACATACTACAACCCATACCATCACTTTTAGAGGAAGAAAAATGGAGAGCAATAAAATAAGTCCTCCAACTACCCAGACCTTACCGCCAAATCTATGCGTTTTATTCCAATTCTCCTCGTTATTCAACGCCCAAGAAATCTTGATACCCAGCGTTCTGTTTTGTTTAACTTTGGGTAAGTAATTGCCTATAAAGATGAACATTACTCCGAGCATAGCCGGCATAAAAAATGCTAAATCAAATTCTTTGCCAAAAGCTGCACGATACATTATTCCGTTTGCGAAAAGGGATATAATCGGAAGAATCCAAAAAACCATTCCCAATGCTTTTTGATTTTGATCTTTTTGTTTTTTATCCAATGAAGTAAAAAGCAAACAAACAAAATGGAAAATCAAAAGTATGATAGGTGTACCAAAGACAGCAAAGACCTTTCCGCTTAATCCGTCCGCATTGCCGTCAGCTCCCCAATGGGTTGTAATAATGTCAGGCAAATCATTCCACATAATGATCCCGAATAAAGCCGGAAGTAAAATAATAATTGACGATATTATAACCTTAATCTTGTTCTTTTTAAGCATTATCATTATCCCCTTTCAAATCTGCAATCCATAGCATAGTTTCCTCCAAAACAGAGGTGTTGATTTCATAGAAAATGAACTTTCCTTCTCTTGTATCTCTGATTAAGTCAGCATCCTTCAACACCGATAGATGTCTTGAAATCGAAGGTGCTGTTACAGAGAAATGGTTGGTAATCTCTCCCGCAGACATTCGCCCCTTTTTCAGCATATTTAGTATTTCACGGCGAATTGGGTCAGCAAGAGCTTTTAATGTCTGTTGCAGTCCCATTTGACACCCTCCCTTAACATTTAACCAAATTGTTAATTATATTATACGCATAGAGACTATAATTGTCAATAGGTTCGCTAAGATTTTCATACAAATTGAAAGGGGCGGCTTTCTCTTTGCCGCCCGTAATATGTAATCCCGCAAGGCAGGGAAACTGCCCTGCGGTGTTGTTTTCGGTGTTAAAGCTATCTTTCTCTGTCGTGGGATCGATGCTTGGGTTTGGTCTGTCTGCCCTCTGCCTGCAACCGTCTTAGCTGGTCACGGACACTTTGCTTTTCTGGCGGTGCATACCGTTCTTTTTCGGCGGGTCTGCTTTTTTCTTTGACCTTGCGTTCCCATTCTGCAAGCTCTCGGTTGTAGTTATTAACTATGACTTCTGCCTTGCAGTAGGTTGCCATAAATGCTTGCACGTCGGGATAACCGTCATCTTTCAGAATATCGGGTATTGTTTCAAGCATAGCGGAGATTTTTTCTTCCCTCTGCTGTATCTGCGTTTCCAACGCCTTTCGCTCCTTGCCCTTGAATATACCCTTTGTTTCGGCAAGCTGTGCCTTTAACTTGGGTACTTCATCCTGCAAGCTGCGGATTTCTCTTGCCCTGTCCTGCACCCGTATCATCAGCTTCTGCATTGTGCGGAACTCTGCCATATCCATATTGAGTACCGGTTTGGGCGGTAGTGCCGTCTGCCTTATCAGGTTCTGCAAAAATTCCTTTGCCTTGCCCACAATACTGCGGAACAGATTTGGCAGCCATCCATTCGCTTTAATGGATTGACTTGCTTTTTGGTGGATCTCATCTTTCTTGATTTCCAGTATCTTGGCTTCTTCAATCCCTGATATGAGTGCCATATCCGCCGTTCTGTTCCATTCCTGCCTTGCGGCATTGTCTGCTTCAATTTCTGCGGCTTTGGGATTGTTCTTGCCAATCTTCTTGGTTGGCAGATAGATACTGTCGGGATTGAACACCTTTAGGTGCTGTTCGGGGTCTGAGATATGCCGATTGATAAGGGCGGTATAGATTTCCTTTACTTCCCGAAGAAAAGGGTCGCTTTTGAAGCGGTCATCCTTTACGGTGAAAAGGTGCTGTTCGTATATGCCGCCTTTGGGGATAACGGTACAGCCCTCACGGACTTTGCCGCTTTCATCGGTGATCTCTTTCTTGGTGCGTACCCGCTTGCCCGTTTCATCATAGAATACGCTTCGGGTGGCGATCTTTATATCCGGCTCGGCAAGTAGCCGCCTTTCACTGAATATAAGGTGGATGTGGTAATTGGTCTTTCTCTTGTTGTGGTGGAGTGCCGATACACATTCCACATTGTACCGTCTGCGAAATTCCTCTGTGAAATCTTCAAGTACCTGTTGCGGCTCATAGGTGGTGTAAACTTCGGGCAGGGCAATTATCAATTCCCTTGCTTCGATACACTTCCCCGGCGAGTTGCTTCGCTTAAATTCCTGCTGACATTCTTTTGCAAGGTTTCGCCAAAAGGAATTGTCTGCGGTGCGGTAAGTGGCATAGAGGTTTTCCTGTCTTGCATGGCTTGTAATATACGATATTCTTCCCTTGACATTATACAGCTTTGACATCTGAATAAAGCTGTGGCGTGTCATAAATCATCTCCGTTCTGTGTTGTAAAGGTGCGTTTTCATTTTGCAACCGACTTGTCGGTTGCGGCTGTTTTGGCGGCGGGTGCTGACGAGACAGCCAATGAAAATTGCGGCAGCAATTTTCTCTGTATCATAGCGGCGGTATATGCCGACAAGCTGTGATACAGGCTCCCTGCAAGGGCGAAATATCACTTGAACAAATCGTAGATTTGTGCGAGGGGTGTATTTCGCTCTCAAACGCCGAGGGCTTTGAGAACGGTTTACTCTACCTTACGGACATCATCCTGACACAGTAGGTTTCTGCCCTGATTGACGGTCATAAAACGCTCTAAGGTATCCCTGCGGATAATGGTTTTACGTCCGACCTTCAGAACAGGCAGCTTGCCCCAGTCCACCAACTTTCGCATTGTGTTTCTGCCGATGCCGCTGGTTTCTGCCGCTTCTTCGATTGTCATTCCCATTTTGATTGCGTTCATAGTGCTGTTCTCCTTTCTTAAATACTCAAAATGCAACTTTGGTATTATCATTATACTTATTTTGCCATCACTTGTCAACCTGTTTTGCAACCTTTTAAGGATTATTTTTAATATTTTTCGGAAATAGGGGTTGCAAATTGAGCTTGTTTGTGCTATACTGTACTCAAACAGGAGGTGAATACCTTGGAAGAAGAAACAATGTTTACCCCAAAACAAGTCGGGGAACGCATTAAAGAGCGTAGAATAGAACTCAAACTTTCTATGCCGGAACTTGGCAAGCGTATCGGCGTGAACAAGTCTACCATTCAAAGGTATGAAGCTGACGGCGTTGATCCGAAGCGAACAATGATTATCAACGGTCTTGCCGAAGCACTTCTTACCACTCCCGAATGGCTGACAGGTCTTTCTGATGATAAGGAATATGACAGCTATACACTCTGCCAAAAGGACATTGAGCAGCACATCAAGAAATATCTTGATACGGTGTCCTCTACCGTAAAGGGTGAGCCGCACCAACAGATGCTCACTACATTTCTCGGGAAGATAATTGATTTGTACTCTGTGCTTTGCCACTACTTTTCCGATGCTATGACAGAGGTTGACCGTGTGGCAAACGATGAAGGCTTGAAGCAATCGCTTATGCGATACGCTATCGAGTCGGGAGCGATTACCGAAAAGGTCTATCGCAACGAAATGGAATTACCTATCGAAGATATGAAACGATTTCTTGACGGGATTTTACATATCTACGATGAAGGTCGTACCGCTGTAAAGATGGGCGATCTCTTCGAGATAGTGACGGAAGCTGAAAAAAGGCTATCCGAAAAGAACAATTCCGTGGCACCTTGACAATTAAAAAGCCGATTGAAACCAATCGGCAGAAGTGACACTATTTACTTTACGCACACCATATGTCACAGTTCCGATTGCCACGGATAGAAAGGAGAAATTTTATCTATGGCAAAAGGTTCTGTAAGAAAGAAAGGCAAAAAGTGGTACTACCGCTTCTATATCGAAGATGAAAGCGGAAACCGTGTGCAGAAGGAGTTTCCCGGCACTGAAAGCAAGGCTGAAACAGAAGCCCTTATGCGAAAGGCAATGGAAGACTACGAGGAAAAGAAATTCGTAGCCAAGTCCGAAAATGTTACGGTGGGAACGTTGCTGGATCAATGGGTGGAAGAAGAACTGAAGCCCGGCAATCTGAGCAATGGTACAGTAATGGCATATCAGGGTACGGTAAACCGTATCAAGCAGTACCCGATTGGGGAACGCAAGCTGAAAACTGTAACTGCTGACCATTTACAGGCATATATCGACTTCCTCAGTTTCGGTGGCACAAATCCCGATGGCACACAGGCAAAGGCTCTCAGCAAGGGGTATCTGCGATTGTTCTCGGCAGTCCTGCAAGGGGCGTTCCGTTTTTGCGGTGTTCCCGAAAAGGCTGATTTCCTTTAACCCGATGCAGTATGTAGTGTGGAGGGGCAAAAAGGAAGAATACGAACTGTTCTCAGACGAGGACGGGAATGTGACTTCCGCCCCCACAATCAGCCATGAGCAGTATCTGAAGCTGGAGGACTTTCTGAAAAAGAAAGACAATCCGGCGTTGCTGCCCATTCAGATTGCCTACTACACGGGGCTTCGAATCGGCGAGGTTTGCGGCTTGACCTGGCAGGATATTAACCTTGAAGGTCAGTACCTTACAGTACGCCGCAGTATGCGCTACAACGGGGGCAAGGCACAAGACGGAAAATCGGAGCGACCAAGCGAAAGAAAATCCGTACTGTGGACTTCTGCGACACACTGGCAGAAATTCTTAGAACAGCCAAAGCCGAACAGCATAAAAACCGCTTCCGATACGGAGAGTTGTACAGCCTCAACTATTACAGTGAGGTCAAAGAAAAAGACCGTACTTATTACGAGGTTTACAGTCTGCCGAGAACGGAAGAAGTCCCGGAGGGATACAAGGAAATATCCTTTGTCTGCCTCAGACCGGACGGGGCGTTTGAATCGCCGAGTACGGTAGGGATTATGTGCAGGGCGGCAAGGAAAAAGGTCGATGGGTTGGAGGACTTCCATTTCCACCAGCTTCGTCACACATTCACAAGCAATCTGCTCTCAAATGGGGCTGCCCCAAAGGATGTGCAGGAGCTTCTCGGACACGCTGATGTCAGTACCACAATGAATATCTACGCTCACGCTACAAGGGAAGCGAAGCGTACTTCCGCAAGGCTGCTGGATAAGGTAGTCGGCGGCGAATAACAAAAAGTTTCCCTTGTTTTCGCTCATAAGGGCAAAAACAAGGGAAAATACATAAGGTTTGAGAATTACACAGGCGAAAAGCCTTGAAAATACAGAGTTTTCAGAGGGTTGAGTAGATAAATCGGGATTTGCGGAGGTGATGGTATATGGCAAAACATGAGTTTGGAATTATGATGAATACTCCTCGGCAGAGCGAGCGATATGACGAATATGAACCGTGGAAATACGAATGCATTTCTGTTGATGATAAAGATTTAGAAGGTGTTGTTGAAAGACTTTCATCCATTGACTTTTATTGGCATACACTTTCTGTTAAAGGCAAAGGGCTTGCATATTGTGGTGTTACACTTGTTCCGCCCTGTTCATTAAAGGCGTTTATTGATAGCATTGCTGATATTCCTGAATTGTGCGAATTAAAGAAACTGTTAAAAAAGGCATTGGACAAAAATAAATGGGTTATTCATTACGGAATTTGATTGAGTAACAACTTCCAGTTTATCAAATAAGTAAATCATTCCATACCTCTGCGGGCAGCGATGAAACGGCTGCCCGCTCTTTTTGTACCCTGAAACCGAAAGGAGGCTTCAAATGCCAAACAAAACCGAAAAATATCCTGCACTTGCCTGCAAAACGGCAGACAGCTTTTCGCAACAGTGGGAGTACTGGGCAGAATTTCTGATCACAGCGGCACGGCTGTACAAATACAGTTACCCGGATCAGCTGATGATCTATGCCCAAAGACCGGATGCTACGGCCTGTGCCGAGTATGATGTATGGAACAATAAAATGAACCGTTACGTCCGGCGTGGTTCCAAGGGCATTGCGCTGCTGGATGAATCCGGCGGATACCCGCGCCTGCACTATGTCTTTGATGTGTCTGATACGGCACCGCGGCGAAACGCCCTGTACCCGGACCTGTGGCAGATCAATGAATCCCTGAAAGAGCCGGTCAGGTCTATGTTGGCAGAAAACTATGGCGTTCACAGCGAAAGTTTTGGCCAGCAGCTGGCGGATGTGGCCGGAAAACTTGTGCAGTCCTACCGGGACAACAGCAGCAGTGACATCCTCGGCATCGTTGACGGCTCGTATTTTCTGCCGAACCTGACCTTGAATCAGCCCCGGAAGCAGCTGAACCGGTACGGAAGGATGCGCCGGAACTATCTGATGGAGCAGCGCCCGGTGGTGTACAGCACGATGCTGCTGAACGGGACCCTGTACCGCAAGTCGGGGTACAGTAAAAAGTTTTTGGAAGCTCACCGGGAGGAAATTACCCTGCACAAGGCGGCGAAAGCTGCCTTTGACGAAGCCGGGCTGCAAAAGCTGCCGAAGGTCAAGGAGTTGGACGCAGAGTTCGCAGAACGGCTGACTAAGAAGAAAGCAGCCTACCCGGACTATCGCAAAGCACGGGACGAGATGTAACAATTGATGAAAGCACAGAAAAATGTGGAGTTGTTTTTTGCGGAGGACAAGAGCAATCTCCGACCGCAGCATACCCGATAAACGAATGCCGTCGAGGACTCTTCCCATTGGGGAGGTGTCCTCGGCGGATTTTTGTTTATGCAGCAGGTTTAAGATGTTGGATTTATTCTGTTAAAACGCAGTCCTACTCTCTGGCGGTCACGGCATCCAAGCCAACGCCCTGTTTTTGCTGCCCGGTATTTTCCGGCGGAGAGCGGCAAAGTTTTTTTACTTGAAACGATGCGCGGATACGATATAATAAGGATGGATAGAAAAATAACATTCGAGCAGCTCTAAGGTTCTGCTGCCCGGAAAGGAGCTTACTATTATGCGCTATACCATCAGTGAGATGGCATCTCTGCTTGGTGTCACAACCCATACTTTGCGCTACTATGAAAAAATGGGCCTGATCCACCCCGAGGTCAACGAGGATACCGGCTACCGTTACTATACAGTCACTGATACCCGGCGGTTCAACCTGTGCAGGGAACTGCGGGCAGCAGAGCTCTCGCTGGAAGAATGCCGGGAGCTGATCGGCGCACCCACGGTGGAGCAGAGCGACGCCATGTTCAACCATCAGATCGCCCAGCTGCGGCGCAGGCAGGTGCTGGACGAACTGGCTATCCGTTTTTTGGAACACAAGCGGGAGCAGTACCGCACACTGGAACAGAATGCTGGGCGCATCTGGGTGCAGAATTTCCCGGAAATGTGGCGACTGACCTTCTCACAGGAAGAAGCAGCAGACCGGGATAAAGAATTGCAGCAGGAAAAGGCTGAATGGCTGGAATGTATGCCTGCGACCCGCTGGGTGAGCCGCCTGCCCCGGCGGGTGATGGAGCAGTTTCGGGTGGGACGCAACGAGTACGACTACGGCCTTATGATTGAGGCCGATGCCGCCCGCAGGCTGGGGCTGAAGCGCACAAAGCATGTGGAGGTGGTGTGCGGCGGAGACTATCTGACTACCATTTGGAAAAAAGGATTATCGCGGGTCCTTTGGGTGGGACTCGCTGGACGACCTGCATGCGGAGATCGTGCAGCGCGGGTTCCGTGCGGTGGGCGAGACCTTCAGCAGCATCGCTGCTAGCCGGGAGCATCCTGATGGGAGCATCGTGAATTACCACCTGACGCGGACAAAAATATATACATAAAATTGCAATATCACGAGAATTTGTTATATCAGACAAATTTTTGTGATATTTTTGTCAAAATAGCCCTTGACCTTCGCGCTGCTCTAACGTGTAAACTTTGTTTAGCAAGTAACAAAGTCGGACTTCCGGCTTTGCTGCTCTGACAGAGTACACGATTGAGAAGAAAGAGGAGAACACACTATGAGCGAAAAGATCTCTCGCCGCAACTTCCTGCGCACCGCTACGCTGGGCGCAGCAGCTGCCGGTCTGCTGGCAGGCTGCGGTAGCGCTTCCAGCAGCGCCACCGCAGGCACCTACACTGCAGGCACCTACAGCGCCACCGCTACCGGCATCAACACCGCCACTCCCGTCACCGTGACCATGACATTCAGCGCTGACGCCATCACCGATGTGCAGATCGACGTTGCAAACGAGACCAAGGGCTACGGTGCCGACATCGCCGATGAGATGGTGAAGAAGATCCTGGACGCACAGTCCAGCGAGGTGGACGGCCACTCCGGCGCTACCATCACCTCCGACGCCATCAAAAAGGCTGCCGAGAGCTGCATCAATCAGGCCAAGGGCGTGGCCGTTGCCCCCACCGAGGCCAACAAGGCCGAGACCGTTGTCCCCGACGGCCTGAGCGTGGAGGAAGTGGAGTCCTCTGTGTGCGAGCTGGGCGACATCACCCCCGACGAGACCAAGGACTTTGACGTGGTCGTCGTGGGTGCCGGTGCTGCCGGTGTGCCCGCCGCAGGCTGGGCTGCCGAGCTGGGCGGCCATGTGGCTCTGCTGCAGAAGCAGAGCATCGTGGTCAGCCAGGGCAACTGCGGTTCCGCCATCATCAAGTCCAAGTCCACCGACGCGGGCAAGAAGATGTGGGTGCACATGACCAACGGCCTGTGCGACTGGCGCGCTGATACCAGCCTGCTGAACGCCTACGTCGAGAACTCCGAAGAGGCCCTGATGTGGTACCTGAACCGCGCCGGCCTGACCGACCAGACCGAGTACGGCGACGGCAGCCTCGTGGACAGCAACAAGAACCCCTCCGACCTGCTGCACAACGACGAGAAGGAGATCTTCGCCTACATGTGCACCAGCCAGGATCTGACCGGCGTGTGGAAGGACCGCATGGACACCTACGACTTCGGCGATGAGCACTGCTACTTCTTTGCTCCGTGGATCGGCCCCAAGCCCAAGAACGTGGGCGACGTGCTGGCCACTGTGCTGGAGAACGTGCAGGCCAAGAACTCCAATCTGGAGGCCTTCTTCAACACCCCCGCCGTCAAGCTGGTGCATGAGAACGGCAAGGTGACCGGCGTCATCGCAAAGGACGAAAACGGCAAGTACATCCAGTTCAACGCTTCCAAGGGCGTCATTCTGGCCACCGGCGACTACATGAACAACGAGGCCATGGTCAAGCGCTGGTGCCCCGATGTGGACGGCTTCGACAAGAAGCAGTACCAGAAGACCGGCGACGGCCACATCATGGCCATCGATGCAGGTGCAAAGATGGAAAATCTGGGCCACACCAAGATGATGCACGACTTCGACTCCGGCCTGATGTACGAGGAACCCTTCCTGTACGTCAACATGGAGGGCAAGCGCTTCTGCAACGAGGACACCGGCTTTGTCTACATGGGCAACATCACCAAGTATGTGCCCAAGTTCAACGGCAACAACGTGGATGCAAACCATCCGGACGGTTCTCTGGGCTGGTACTGCCAGATCTACGATAACGACTACATGAGCTACGCCAACGGCCCCATCCCCGAGCAGGTGATGACCAAGTACATCCCCGGTGCCGTGGAGAACCCGCAGGGCGTGTTCACCAACCTCATCGACACCTACAAGGCTGATACCATTGAAGAACTGGCCGGTCTGCTGGGTATCCCCGCCGACGAGCTGCAGAAGACCATCGACCGCTACAACGAGCTGTGCGACAAGGGCACTGACGTGGACTTCGGTAAGAAGAGCGCTTACATGCACAAGATCGTCACCGCTCCCTTCTGGGGCATCCGCAAGCACATCCGCGTGTCCTCCATCGACAGCGGCGTGAACACCAACGCCAACGGTCAGGCTCTGGATGCTGACGGCAACGTCATCGACGGCCTGTACTGCGTCGGCAACGTGGGCGGCGTGTTCTACGGCGGCGCAGACTATCCGTTCCACCAGACCGGCCTGTCTCTGGGTCGTTGCTACACCTTTGGTATGCTGGCTGCAAAGCATGCTATGGGCCAGCTGTAATTAAGAAAAAGCTGATTTTGGGGCTGTTGCAAAATAGCATCCCTTTATCGCAAAGCCGATCAATCTGAATATTTTTGTGCCGCTCCTTCGAAAATATCGTTGATGCGGATAGAAAGCTGTACAGAAGGACGTTCTCAGACTGCAGCACACCTGATAAACGAATACCGCCGAGGACTCTTCCCATTGTGGAGGTGTCCTCGGCGGCTTTTTTGTATATAGGGCAGCAATTCTTGACCGTCTTTTGTGAAGGTGATGAGTTACGAGATGGAGCACAGCTTTCTCCGCAATGATCTCGATTAAAACACTGCACATAGAAAGCAAAAAAGGATATCCCTACTTGTCAATTTGCTGTAGAAAATCACCTGAGTTTGGGCAAAATTGATAAAGTGAAAAAGAAACCCGTTCCCATCTTGACATTCCGCAAAGAATATGGTATTGTAACAAGCATAGATAAATTTCCATTTAAGTGCTTAATTTGTTCGTGCCTTACAAAAAGAGAATTGTACGTGAGCAGCGTCGTTGGATTGTTACCGTTTGGCGGGCTAGACCAACTCTGCATAGCACAAGCCGAAAGCGTGTTTCAGCCTTCGGTATGTTTGCTGTGTCAAGAGTGGTCTTTTTTTATTGCCTTTTTCAACCTGAGGAGGAGAAACAATGCAATATACCGTCAAAAAACCGATCAACAACAATATTCTGCGCGTGGTGGACCCCACGGGCTGTGAGCTGATCGTCACCGGGCGCGGTCTGGGCTTTGGCGTTAAGCCGGGCTATAAAATCGAGGCTGAAACCGTGGAGCGCAGCTACCGCATGACCAGCCCTGCCGTGCAGCAGAAGTTGGTGGAACTTCTGGAACAGATCCCGTATGAGCATCTGCTGCTCACCGACGAGCTGGTGGCAATGATCCGCAGCCGGGTGAACTACCCGCTGAACGAAAGCCTGCTCATCACGCTGGCCGACCACATCAGCTTTGCCATTCAGCGCAGCGAGCAGGGGATTCGCTTTTCCAACCCGCTGATGGCTCCCATTCGGGAATTCTACCCGGAAGAGTATCGCCTTGGTATGGAGTGCCTTGCCACCATCCGCCAGCGCTGCCATGCAGACCTTTCGGACGACGAGGGTGGCTTCATTGCGCTGCACATCGTCAACGCAGAGCTCAACACCACCATGAGCGTGGTGAACGACGTCACCCGCTTTGTGGATGGCTGCGTGCAGGTGGTGGAATACTTTTACAACTGCCACTTTGACCGGGATGCACTGGATTTCAGCCGCTTTACAGTGCATTTGCGCTTTTTTGCGCAACGCGTATTTCAAGGAAAACAGGAGCAGGAAAACGATACCCACGACGAAGTGTTCCGCGCCCTGATTGCCCGCAATTGCAGCGAACACTACAAATGCGCCTGCTGCATTGCGGAGTATGTGCGCAACACCTGGCACAAGGAGCTTTCGGACGAGGAACTGGTGTTCCTTACGATCCATCTGAAACGGATTCGGATGGGGAAGTAAGCTTTCTTGTTCCACCTTTGATTCTCCACAGGTCTTTCCTGTGTGGATATATATGCTGGATACGAACTTGAGAAAAGGAGAACTGAAGATGAAAGACAAGATCTTTGGCGTGCTGCAGCGCGTGGGACGCAGCTTTATGCTGCCCATTGCACTGCTGCCTGTAGCGGGCCTGCTGCTGGGTATCGGCAGCTCGTTCACCAACGAAACCATGCTGGCGGCCTATGGCCTGAACAGCGTCATCCACCCCGGTACCCTGATCTACACCATTCTGGACGTGATGAGCCAGACCGGCAGCGCCGTGTTCAACAATCTGGCGCTGCTGTTCGCCATGGGCGTGGCCATCGGCATGGCCCGCAAGGAAAAAGAGGTGGCCGCCCTGTCCGGTGCAGTGGCCTATATCATTATGAATACAGCCATTCAAGCCATGATCAATGCGGCAGGCGGCGTAGAAGCGATGCCTGCCAACTCCACCACCACCATGCTGGGCATCACGACCCTGCAAATGGGTGTGTTCGGCGGCATCGTGGTCGGTCTGGGCGTGGCGGCGCTGCACAACAAGTTCTATAAGATCGAGCTGCCGCAGGTGCTGGCCTTCTTCGGCGGCACCCGCTTCGTCCCCATCGTCAGCTCCATCGTGTATCTGGTGGTCGGCATTGCCATGTTCTATATCTGGCCGGTGGTGCAGAGCGGTATTGCCGCGCTGGGTGCACTGGTGCTGGCTTCCGGCTACGCAGGCACCTTTATTTACGGCCTGCTGGAGCGTGCGCTGATCCCCTTTGGACTGCATCATGTGTTCTATATGCCGTTCTGGCAGACCGCTGTGGGCGGCACCGCCATCATCGATGGCGTCACCGTGACCGGCGCACAGAACATCTCTTTGCCGAGCTGGCCTCCAAGTCCACTACGGTGTTCTCGGTCAGCGCTACCCGTTTCATGGCCGGTAAGTTCCCCTTTATGATGTTCGGTCTGCCCGGCGCGGCGCTGGCGATGTACCAGTGCGCCAAGCCGGAAAGAAAAAGGTGGCAGGTGGCCTGCTGCTGTCTGCCGCCTTGACGGCTTTCCTCACCGGCATCACCGAGCCGCTGGAATTTACCTTTATCTTTGTGGCTCTGCCCATGTACGCCGTGCACTGCGTGCTGGCCGGTCTGTCCTTCATGCTGATGCACATTTTGAATGTGGGCGTGGGCATGACCTTCTCCGGTGGTCTCATCGATCTGGTGCTGTTCGGTGTGATGCAGGGCAACGCCAAGACCCACTGGATGTGGGTGGTCGTGGTCGGTGCGGTGTACTTTGTACTGTACTACATCATTTTCCGCTTTATGATCTCCAAGTTTGACTACAAGACCCCGGGCCGCGATGATGCCGAGGAAGTCAAGCTGTACACCCGTGCGGACGTGAACGCCCGCAGCGCCGCTTCCGGCAGCACCGCCCCGCAGGGGATGATCCGGTCAGCGCCCTGATCGTAGAAGGTCTGGGCGGTGCCGCTAATCTGTCCGACGTGGACTGCTGTGCAACTCGCCTGCGCTGCACCGTCAAGGACGCTGCGCTGGTCCGGCAGGATGTGCTCAAGGCCTCCGGTGCCTCCGGCGTGATCTGCAAGGGCAACGGTGTGCAGGTGGTGTACGGCCCCAAGGTGGCCGTCATCAAGGCAAAGCTGGAAGATTATCTGGAAAATGCACCTAAGACCCCGGCGGCGACCGCAGCACCCGCCCCGGCAACGGCTCCCGCAGCCCCGGCAGCAGCCGCAAAGGATACCGTGCTGTCTGCCTGCCTGAACGGCACTGTAGTGCCGCTGGCCGATGTGAAGGATGAAGCCTTTGCCAGCGGTGTACTGGGGGACGGCATTGCCATTGAGCCCACCGATGGTGAACTGGTGGCACCTGCTGACGGTGAGATCTCCTCCACCTTTGAGACCCACCATGCCGTGGGCATGACCACGGCTGACGGTGCCGAACTGCTGATGCACATTGGCATCGACACGGTCAAGCTGGGTGGCAAGCACTTTACCTACCTCGTCAACGAAGGTGACAAGGTGAAGAAAGGTCAGCCGTTGATCCGCTTTGAACTGGAGGCCATTAAGGCCGAAGGCTATCCCGTGACCACGCCGCTCATTGTCTGCAATACGGATGACTATACCGCTGTCGTGGCTAAAGCCAGTGGCACCGTAAAGCAGGGAGATGCGCTGCTGGAACTGAAGCACTGAGCGTTTCTCCCAAACTGTAAGGCAGGGTTGTTATAAAAGGGGGGCTGTTGCAAAATAGCCCCAACGAAAAAATGAGATAGACTTCCCCCAAAGGGGTTGCCTATCTCATTTTTTGTTGTAAGCTGAAACTGCAATGAACCAACTACAACATGAACAGTATCGCAAAGTTAATCAATCGGAATATCCTTGTTCCGACCATCCGAAAATATCTTTGATGCGGACAGAAAGCTGTGCGGAAGGACGCTCGCAGACAGCAGAACACCCGCTAAACGAATACCTCCGAGGACTCTTCCCATTTGGGAGTTGTCCTCGGAGGCTTTTTTAGTTTATATAGCAGCGGTCCTGTTTTATAAGCCAATCTTCACACAGCCGCTGGGCTTCGTCCTTTGTGCAGCAGGTGCAGTTGAAAAGTTTGCCACGGATGGAACAGTAAGTGTAGTGTACCTTCGGGACTCCATTGGCATCTCGAAAATCAACGCAGCGTTCCTCACCGGGCAGCAGGTAGATTGAATCCACATTCGGCAGCTCCTTTTAAAATGCTTTGAAAGAGATGCTTGTTGGACATCACTTTCGATAAAATGAACCTCAGAAGGGAAAAATATATTTCTGAGGAAGACAAAACAATGTCAAACGGTGATTATGGCTACTTCGGCAAGGGCGATACGGGCTATGCCCAGTACATGACGGCGTTCAACCGCAACTTCGGCGGCTCGTCTGGCGGCGGCGGTGGTGGTGGCGGAAACCACAACAACAATGGCGGTGGCGGCGGGGACGGCAGCGGATGCGGCTGCCTGATCGCTATTGCAGTGGTCGTGGTGCTGATCCTGATCGTCTTGGGTGGCTGAATCAATCCCTGCAGGTGAAACACAGGTTTTCCCTGTGGGGATTTTTTGAATCCGCTTGTAGAAAGCAACGGTCTATGGTAGAATGAAGCCAAAGAAAAACAGGAGGGCTTACACATGGTTTTACTGGTTGTGGATACACAGAAAGGTATCGTGGATGAACGCCTGTATGCGTTTGAAACGTTTGTCAGCAACATCAGGGAATTGATCCGGACTGCCCGCGAACAGGGAATCGAGGTCGTCTATGTCCAGCATGACGATGGGCCCGGTACAGGCTTTTCCATCGGAGACGATGAATTTGAAGTCTATTCCGGGTTTGCGCCGCTGCTGACTGAAAAACGGTTCGTCAAAACCGTATGCAGTGCGTTCAAAAAAGAAAGCGGTCTGCTGGAATATCTGACGGAAAAGAACGAAAAAGATGTGATGGTCTGCGGTATCATGACCGACTTCTGCATCAATGCAACGGTGGAGGCGGGCTTTGAGCATGGCCTGCACATGATCGTTCCTGCCTATGCAAATTCCACGAAGGACAACGAGTATATGACAGGGGAGCAGAGCTACCACTATTACAATGAATTCCTCTGGCCAGATTGTTATGCCGATTGCGTGCCTATGGAGAAAGCGTTGGAACTGCTCAAAAAGTGAGGAGTTTACAATGATTTCTGAAAAGTAAAAATCAGATTCAAGTGGTGCAGGGTGATATTACCAAACTGGACTGTGACGGCATCGTGAATGCGGCCAATCGGAGTCTGCTGGGTGGCGGCGGTGTGGATGGTGCCATCCACCGGGCAGCAGGGCCGGAACTGTTGGCGGAGTGCCGCACGCTGCACGGCTGCCGCACCGGAGAAGCAAAAATCACTAAGGGCTACCGGTTGAAAGCAAAGTATATCATTCATACAGTAGGGCCGATTTATTCCGGCACAGCAGAGGATGCCGCGCAGCTGGCGGACTGCTACTGCAATTCGCTGAACCTTGCCAAAGAGCATGAACTCCACAGCATTGCCTTCCCGGCAATTTCGACCGGCGTGTATGGCTACCCGCTGGAAGATGCCACGGAGATTGCAGTCAAAACAGTGGCACAGTGGCTGGAAGATCACGCGGATTACGCCATGCAGGTGATTTTCTGCTGCTTCGATGCCCGGACGGAGCGGGTGTATCAGGCAAGAGCTCTGCAACAGTGAAAGCGGCAGGATGGTCGTGGAACTGTATCTTGGTAAACAGGATGGGCATGGCTCCCGAATCCTGTACTGAAAATGGAGTAAAGATTGAAATACAGAGAAATCGCAGACGGCATTTTTGTTGACCGTCCCAACCGCTTTATTGCCCATGTGGAAGTGAATGGAGCAGTGGAAACCGTCCATGTCAAGAACACCGGGCGGTGCAAAGAGCTATTGCTGCCCGGCACGGCGGTTCGGCTGGAAGTGTCGGATAACCCGAAACGCAAAACAAAATACGACCTTGTGGCGGTACACAAGCAGGGCCTCGGCTGGGTCAATATGGACAGTCAGGCACCCAATAAGGTGGTAGGGGAGTGGCTTGCAAAACAGGGCTACGACTATATCAAGCCGGAATTCACCTATGGGAAGTCCCGCATCGACTTTTATATGGAAAAGGGCGAGCAAAAGTGTCTGATGGAAGTCAAGGGTTGCACACTGGAAGTGGACGGTATCGGCTATTTCCCGGATGCACCCACCGAGCGCGGTGTGAAGCACCTGCACGAACTGGCACAGGCACAGCGGACAGGATATCAGTGCGCAGTGGCTTTCGTGATTCAGATGGAAGGCATCACCGAGGTGCGGCCAAATGTCAGCACACAGCCGGAGTTTGGTACGGCACTGGCCGAAGCAAAGGCTGCAGGTGTGCAAGTGCTGTTTTTGCTCTGCCATGTAGGGCGGGACAGCTTGGAAATCATGGAGCAGAGGGAAGGGTGAAGACGGCAGAAAAACGCTTTGCGTGATTCAGTCACAGAAATCATAAATAGGAAATGTTATCATATAGATACAAGAAACACACCGATAACATTCCGATGGAGGATTTCGATATGAAGGCAAAGTTTTACATCTGCAATCACTGCGGCAACCTCGTCACTACCATCCATAACGCAGGCGTTCCGCTGGTTTGCTGCGGGGAGAAAATGAAAGAGCTGGTTCCTAATACGGTGGAAGCCAGCGGCGAGAAGCATCTGCCGGTGGCAGAGCTTTCCGGCAGTCGTCTCACGGTCACAGTGGGCGCGGTGGAGCACCCCATGGCGGATGTTCACTATATTCAGTGGATTTTTGTGGAGACTGAGAACGGCGGGCAGATCCGCTATCTGAATCCGGGGCAGGCTCCCAACGCGGTGTTTGAACTGGGAAGTGAAAAGCCGGTGGCCGTTTACGCATACTGCAATCTGCATGGCCTTTGGATGACGAAACTCTGATACAATCAATGCAAACGGGGAGTGATTTGATGTCACTCCCTGTTTTTTGATGAGAACTTTATGCGGTTCTTTTGGTTCGGAACTGTGTGCAAATAGGGTGGATTTTCAAGCTGAAAACAGGCCGGGACTCGGAAAAGGAGTCTCGGCCTGTTTGTGTTTCCGGCGCAAAGGAAAGGATTGAACAATGCGATTTGATGCAAAAGAATTCGGCGGACGTATCCGCGATTTGCGGAAAAAGCAGAATCCTCTTTTTCAATGCCCAAAAGCGTGGTAGAATAGGTAAAAGATTCAGTATCTGAAAAAACGGAGCGTGCAACAATGAAGATTCTGGTCAGCGCCTGCCTGCTGGGCGAAAACTGCAAATACAGCGGCGGAAACAATTACAATCAGACGGTCTGTGATTTTGCGCGGGGGCATCAGGTGGTTCCGGTCTGCCCGGAGGTGCTGGGCGGCCTGCCCACACCGCGGTGCCCGGCGGAAATCGTGCAGGGCGTTGTCACGAACAAAGAGGGCATCAATGTGGACCAGGAGTTCCGGGCAGGTGCAGCGAAAGCCCTTGCCATTGCAAAAGAAAATGGGGTGGAGCTTGCCATCCTGCAATCCCGCAGTCCCAGCTGCGGCGTGAAGGAAATCTACGATGGAACGTTTTCTGGGACAAAGATTCCCGGACAGGGTGTTTTTGCCAAGATGCTGATGGACGAAGGCATCCGTGTTCTGGATGCCGGGGAATTGCCTAAAATTATCTTGAAAAATGAGGACGAAAATGTCAATCAGACTGATCTGCAGCGATATTGACGGTACGCTGCTGCAATACGGCAGGAAAGAGCTGGAAGGCGAGATCTTTGAACAGATACGGGAGCTGCACCGGCGTGACATTCTGTTTTGCCCGGCATCCGGTCGGCAGTATACCAGCCTGTGCAAGCTTTTTGCACCGGTGGCGGACTGCTGTGTGTTTCTTTGTGAGAACGGCGGCGTGATCTATAAAGACGAACAGTGCATCGCCAAGAACCCGATGCCCCGTGCATTGGCCGAAGAAATTGCCAACGACCTGTGGACCCGCAGCGACGGGCAGGGCGAAGTGATGCTCTCCGGCCAGAATACTGCATACCTGATGGAGCGGGGCATGGGAATGCTCCAGCGCATCCAGTTCATCGGGAACAACTATCAGATCATTCATGCCCCGTCTGAGGTGCCGGAGGAGATCACAAAGGTATCGGTGTATCTGCACGAAGGCGTAGAATCTTACACGGAACGGTTTGTCCCACGGTGGAAAGCGGCGAAATGCGCTGACAGGAGAATTTTATGACAGAGCGTTATTGTGAAGGCGAACGGTTTGCTGACCTGTCGTTCACCGAAGAGACTTTTGAGGACTGCGACTTTACCGATTGCGTATTTGCGGATTGCTCCTTTACCAAGTGCGAACTGGATCATACCACGCTGAACGAGTGCAAATTCGTGCGGTGTGAGATCACAGGTCTGCGCAGCACCTATTCTTCGGTGAAGTCGCTGGATTTTGAGGACTGCCGCCTGAATGAAATTGAGTGGGCACCGCTGATGTCCAACGGTGCCTTCCCGGACCCTATCCACACGCTGAAAGAGTGCAGTCTGAAATATAACACCTTCACCGAAATGAACTTTAACCGCTTCGACTTTTCGGACGGCAACGAAATTGTCGGCTCCATGTTTGCCAAATGCGAGATGCAGCTGGCGAATTTCAAGGGTGTAGAACTTCACGAAACGGAGTTCTACCAGTGTGATCTGCGCAAGGCGGATTTCCGGGATGCCGCCGGTTATAAGGTGGACATTCTGGGCAGCCGCCTGAAGGATGCGAAATTTTCCCTGCCGGAAGCGGTGAATCTGTTGGCAGATTTGAAGATCAAGCTGTCGTAAGAAGGAGAGAAAATGCGTCAACTCATCATTGCCCGAAAAGACCTGCAGATGTCTCCCGGTAAGCTGGCGGCGCAGTGCTGCCATGCTTCGCTGGCATTCCTCACCGACCCCATCGGTATGGGACAGGGCGTGGAACCCATTGAGAAAGACGGAGAAATTACCGGCTATCGGGCAGAAATCATGTTGGAGAAAGCGACCTATGAAGAATGGTTCGATGGTTCGTTTACCAAGACCGTATGTGGGGCAAAGAACCGCAATCAACTGCTGAAAGCAAAGACCATTGCCGAGGAATTGGGACTGGTGGAAAACAAAGACTTCTTCCTTATCCGGGATGCATGCCACACCGAGCTGGAGCCGGAAGAATTTGATGAAAACGGCGAGGGCATGACTCTGACCTGCATCGGTTTCCGCCCGCTGCCAGATGAAATTGCACACCAGATCAGCCATAAGTTCCATTTGTATTGATTCCTGGAACTCCTTTATTTTATAAGCATTTTCCGCAATCGCTGCAGCCGTTGCAGATCAACTTGCTGCCGCAGGTCTCGCAGTTTGCGCGGAAATGCGGCACATAGAGATCTTCCTGCGGGATGGGGTAGCCCCAGTCGTCCACGAGGTCAAAATGAATGGGCCTGCCCTGAAAATTCATGCCGGATTTACAGGCCATCCGGCTTTGCAGCTGCTTGCTGGGCAGGTGGTAGCGCCTGCCGTCCTTGATGAACACGGTGCCGGTCTCGATAAAGCAGAAGGTCACGTTGGCATCCACGCATTCCTGCCGGAGAGACTTGACCCAATCAAAATTGCAGGGGCGGGCACCATCATAGTTTTCGCCGCCGCAGATAACCTGCTCGATTTGCCCGGCGGTAAGGTACTGCCGGATGCTTACTGGCCCGATGAAGGGCGCGCACATGATGCCCTTGTGCTTGAAGGGCAGGTCAAACAGAATGGGAATGCGCTCATCGGCGCGGCGCTGATTTTTCACAGGTGACGTTGAAAAAGATGTTGTCCCAACCGCTGCCCCAGTCCGGCGGCAGACACTCCCACACCCGCTGCGGCCGCTTTGTGAGCAGGAAAAACACCACATCGCTGCGTTGGCGCATGATGTCCCACGCTTCAACCCGCCACGGGTCGGCTTCTTCCAAGAAGAAATCCGAGGTCATGCAGACCCGGATCTGCTCGCCACTCTGGATTTTGTAGTGTCCGGTGCGGTCTTTCTGGAGCGGATAGGAAAAGCCGCTTTTCGTTTTGTAGATCTCGGCTCCGTTCTGGTCCCGCATCCGGTCGAGAAAATACATGTAGCAGTTCTGGCAGCCCTCGCTGCACTTGACGCAGCCGTGCCATGGATTCCAGATGTCGTGCAGGAAGCTCACCTTCTTTCGGTACCTATTATTATAATAGCTGCGTGGACAGGAAACAAGAGCACCCCTTGCACCGCCCCATCGGATGTGATAGGATGAAGAAAACCATGTGAGGGAGGAACCACCATGCCGTTTCTGATGATCCGTAACGACATCACCAAAGTGGCAGCGGATGCCATACGCTATTGTTTGAATACGATCAGGAACAGCTGGGTGCGTAATTTGTCGCCTGCCCGTTGACCTTTTGCCCTCAGGTTTGTGGTATCCTTTTGCCAACGAAAGCGATACACCACAAAACGGAGGGCATTGTTGTGAAGAAAAATCTTACCGAGCTTGTTTTCATTCTGGACCGCAGCGGTTCCATGGGCGGGCTGGAGCAGGACACCACCGACGGACTGGAAAACGCCAGCAAGCGGTTTGGCTATGAGAAGATCCGCCGGATGATCGAGCGGGAAAAAGAGCAATACGGCTGGGAGTTCCTGTTCCTCGGTGCCAACATGGACGCCGTGAAGGAAGCTGCCCGCTTCGGCATCTCGTCCGACCGGGCCGTGCGGTTCGAGAATGACGCACAGGGCGTGGCGGTCAACTACCACGTTGTCAGCGAGACAGTCTCCCGGATGCGGGAAGCACCCTGCTGCGCGTCCATCGGCGCAGAGTGGAAAGAACAAATCGAAGCTGATTTCCAGAAGAGGCATCATAGGTAAGGGAGGAAACAGCCATGTTAGGAGCAATCTTGGGTGACATCGTGGGCAGTCCCTATGAATTTGACCACAACAATTACAAGCACAAGGATTTTCCGCTGCTGAGCGAGAAATCGCACTTCACCGATGATACCGTCATGACCGTTGCAGTGGCAGTTGGTCTGATTGACGGAAAGGGTCTGCCGGAGAGAACATTTTGTGCAGTGCAGCATGAAATGCGGTTCTGGGGCCGTGAATATCCCCATGCCGGTTACGGCGGGATGTTCCGCCGGTGGCTGCACGCAGAAAATCCGAAGCCCTATGGTAGTTTCGGCAACGGCTCGGCTATGCGGGTGTCAGCAGCGGGCTGGCTGTTCGATACGCTGGACAAAACATTGAAAATGGCAAAAGTGACTGCTGAGGTCACCCACAACCACCCGGAGGGTATCAAGGGCGCACAAGCCACAGCGGCAGCCATTTTTCTGGCACGCACCGGCCGCAGCAAGCCGGAAATCAAACAATATGTGGAGCAGACCTTCGGTTATGACCTGAACCGTACCTGCGATGAAATTCGGCCGACCTATCATCATGTGGAGACCTGTCAGGAAACTGTGCCGGAAGCAATCATTGCTTTTCTGGAAAGCGTCAGTTTTGAGGATGCACTTCGCAATGCGGTCTCTCTGGGCGGCGACAGCGACACCCTTGCCTGCATCACCGGCGGCATTGCCGAAGCCTTTTACGGGATGCCGCAGGAACTGCGGGACGAGACTTTGAAATGTCTGCCGGAGGATATCCGGGAAGGATATGAGCTGTTTCGGTGGAGCATCGGCCAGAGATAAGACATTCGGAGAACCAAGGAGCAGATACAACACACTCGTGATGTGAAGTATCTGCTCCTTGGTTTTTAATAAGACTCGATGAAGGGTGTCTTGCATCGGCCTGAAAAATCCGATATACTGAACCCAGAGAGTATATCGAATTTTTTGGGAAAAGGAGAGAACGGTATGGAACATCTTTATGAAAAGGCACTGGAAAGTGCGGAATATATCAAGACGCACACGAAAAAGCGCCCGAAGATCGCGGTGGTGCTGGGCTCCGGCCTTGGCAAGCTGACCGCGGACTTTACGGACACGGAAGAACTGTCCTACAAGGATATCCCCAACTTCCCGGTATCCACGGTGGCAGGACACAAAGGTGCATTGTTGGCTGGCAAGCTGGGGGACACGGAAATCTACGCCATGGAAGGCCGCTTCCATTTCTATGAGGGCTACTCCATGAAGGAAGTCTGCTACCCGTTCTATGTGTTCAAGCTGTTGGGCGTGGAAAAGGTGGTGTTGACCAACGCCTGCGGCGGCATCAACCGGGAGTTTGCGCCGGGCACCCTGATGCTCATTACCGACTTCATCAACATGATGGGCACGAACCCCCTCATTGGCCCCAACGATGAGCGCTTCGGCCCCCGCTTCCCGGACATGACCGAACCTTACAGTCTGGAACTGCGGAACCTTGCCAAGCAGACCGCCGATGAACTGGGCATTGCCTACAAGGAGGGCGTTTACATGGGCTTTATGGGCCCTTGCTATGAAACGGCGGCTGAAATTCGCGCCTTTGCGGGGATGGGAGCCGATGCCGTGGGCATGAGCACCGTGCCGGAAACCATGGTCTGCAACTACATGGGCATGAAGGTACTGGCCGTCAGCTGCATCACTAACATGGCCACCGGCATCCAGACGGTCAAGCATAGCCACGCCCGCGTGCTGGAGATCGCAAATCAGGCAGGCGATACCCTGTGCCGATGGCTGGGTACGGTGCTTCAGAGAATGGAGTAAAAAAGATGTGCTCTGTGTCAACGAGGTGGAAGCCTGCGCCCTTGCCGGAACCGAGACCTTTGAAGCGGACGCTGTTTTGACCCTGCTGCACGAAAATACCCGCAGACCCGTCTGCTTCTGACAGCCGGGAGTGCGGGCAGCTACTATCTGGATGCAGAGCGGCGGCTGTTTGTCCCCTGCGAAAAGGTGCAGGCCGTGGATACTACAGCTGCCGGGGACACTTACAGCGGCTATTTTCTGGCGGGCCTTTGCAGCGGCAGTTCAGAAGAGGACGCCATGCGGCTTGCTACCAAAGTAGCCGGAATTGCCGTGCAGCGCAAAGGTGCAGCGGCATCCATCCCGGAAATCAAAGAGTTGAAATGAATGATACAGAAGGCCATGTGGATATTCTGGTCTGCATGGCGGGCACCGGCGGCACGGGTTTTGGCACAGCAAGTTATCTGCGCAGCCGCAACCCGAATCTGCAAGTGGTTCTGGTGCAGCCCCATCCGGACTCCCGCCTGACCCCGGAGCACCCGGATGCGCAGATCATAGATGGCGTTTTGCCGGCGTATGATGTGCCGGAAAGCGCACTTTCCGACTATCTGCGGCCAGACTGGAGCGATGCGTGCATCAATGTCCGCACCGAGGAAGCCTACGAAACGGCCCATGAGGTGCTGCGGGCGGAAGGACTGTTTCTGGGCACATCGGCAGCAGCGGCTTTGCACGCAGCGGTGCAGGTGGGCCGCAGACCGGAGAATCAGGGAAAGAACATCGTGGTCATCGTCCCGGACAACGGCATGAAATATCTGTCTACGCCGATGTACCGGCAGAAATGATAAAAACACGATGATACGACTGAACTTTGAAAAGATTGCATAGGATTTTATAAAAGTGTTATTCTTTTATGAATTTTAGCACTCTTCTATTGACACTGCTAATGAACGGTGCTATAACAGTGGCGTGCTCAGGAGGAAGGGCAAAAGGAGAGCCGCTAGGCTCCCCGGAAAGCCCTTCTGAATGGACGCTTCAGATTTTTTGCCCCGACCCGAACGCCGGGATTGGAGGAATGATTTATGCTTATGCCGACTGTTTTCCATGAAAACCTGTTCGATGATTTCTTCGATCCGTTCTGGAATGACGCTGCACTGGAACGTGCTATGAACCGTGAGGCTCGTGGCGCCTTTGGTAAGCGTGGTGCAAACATGATGAAGACCGATGTCAAACAGACGGACAACGGCTACGAAGTAGCGGTTGACCTGCCGGGCTGCAAGAAGGAAGACGTTCAGATGGATCTGAACGACGGCTACCTGACCATTCAGGCAGTGCGCAGCCACAGCAGCGACGAAAAGGATAAGAAGGGCCGCTATCTGCGGCGCGAATCCTTCTCCGGCACCTGCGCACGCAGTTTCTACGTGGGCGATGTGAAGAAGGAAGACATCCACGCAAAGTTCGAGGATGGTGTCCTGCACATCGAGCTGCCTGCTCCTCAGCAGACGAAGGCTTTGCCTGAGAACCCGAACCTGATCGAGATTGAGTAAAACGCCGGTCGTGTGCGCCAAGGCACAACGCACATAAAGTGGCCCCGGAGAGCTGTAACAAGCCCTCCGGGGCCATTTTTGTTTCGCTATCTTTTCCGCAGCGGCAAGGCGTGGTAGAATAAGGGCAGAACCAATCCACAGGTGAGAAAATCGAACTTCAGAGAGAGGAGATGTTTCTATGCAGTCTGATGAACTGAAACGCCGGATCTCGGCAGGCAGAGGAGATGCTTTGGCTGATCTGGTTTTGAAAAATGCCAGAATCGTCAATGTGTTTACCGATGAGATCGACACCGCTGACATTGCCATCAGCGGAAACCGGATCGTGGGTGTGGGTACGTATCATGGCCGGAAAGAAGCTGATCTGCGCGGAAAATATGTCTGTCCGGGCCTGATCGATGGGCATATCCACATCGAAAGCTCCATGCTCTGTGGCCCGGCCTTCGAGCAGGCAGTGCTGCCCCACGGTACCACTGCGGTGGTCACAGACCCACACGAGATCTCGAACGTTGCGGGGCTGGAAGGCTTGGATTTTATGCTGGAAACGCAAAAAATCTGACCCTTCGGTTATTTCATGCTGCCCTCCTGTGTTCCGGCCACGGATCTGGATGAATCCGGTGCGGTGCTGAACGCAGAACAGCTCCGGCCTTACTACGGTGATCACCGCGTGCTGGGGCTTGCGGAGCTGATGAATGCCTATGGGACGGTGCGCTGTGACCCGAAAATTCTGCAGAAGATCCGCGACTGCACCGAAGCGGGAAAAATCGTGGATGGCCATGCACCGCTCTTGAGTGATAAGGACCTGAATGCTTATATTGCGGCAGGCGTTCAGTCCGATCACGAGTGCTCCAACATCGAGGAAGCCATGGAAAAACTCCGGCGCGGACAATACATCATGATCCGGGAAGGAACGGCTGCCAAAAATATGGAGGCCCTGATGCCGCTGTTCCGGGAGCCCTATTGCAGCCGCTGTATGCTGGTGACAGATGATAAGCACCCCGGTGACCTGCTGGACAGCGGCCACATCGATTCCAACATCCGTAAAGCGATCCGGCTGGGCGCAGACCCAGCAGTGGCCGTCAAAATGGCAACGCTGGTCCCGGCACAGTATTTTGGGTTCAAGCAGCGCGGTGCTGTAGCACCGGGGTACCGGGCAGATCTGGTTGTGGTTCCTGATCTGGAATCCTTTACGGTCGAACAGGTTTACAAGAATGGCACGCTGGTGGCCGAGCACGGAAAAACGCTGAAACCCGCACCGCTTGACATCGACCGTGTGAGATTTTCCCACGTTATGGATTCCTTTGATCTGGATGAGATCACACTGCAGGACCTGAAACTTCGGGAAAGCGGGGAGCAGGAGCGTGTCATCTGCCTGAACCGGGGCGAGCTGCTTACGGAGGAAAAAATCATCCCGTTCCAACGGCATCTGGGCAAAGCTCCCGGTGTGGACCCGGAACACAACATCGTAAAACTGGCCGTTTTTGAGCGGCATCATCACTCCGGCCATGTGGGCATTGGCTTTTTAGGAAACTTCAGCCTGAAATGCGGAGCCGTTGCATCGAGCATCGCACATGATTCCCATAACCTGATCGTGGCAGGGGACAACGATACCGATATGATGCTGGCCGGCAACACTGTGCGGAAAAACAAAGGCGGACTTGCGTTTGTGGCAGATGGACAGGTCGTGGCAGAACTTGCGCTTCCGGTGGCCGGATTGATGAGCACCGAAAGCGCAGAGAGCGTTGCGGCGAAAATGCAGGCGCTGAACGATGCCCTCAAGGCACATGGTGTAGCGGAAGACATCGGCATTTTATGACCCTCGCCTTCGTCAGCCTTCCGGTCATTCCAAAACTCAGACTGAATACATACGGCATCATCGATGTAGCG
>ENA-OQOA01000073-OQOA01000073.1-human-gut-metagenome-genome-assembly--contig:-NODE-73-length-58094-cov-11.377801_pt1 | contig 58094 bp, 53 predicted proteins | sample MGYA00242633_ERZ504888 | MGnify/ENA primary metagenome ERZ504888 (study PRJEB26092, sample SAMD00036372) | human gut metagenome | host: Homo sapiens | study: EMG produced TPA metagenomics assembly of...
GCCTGTACCTGATGTGGATCTTCTCCGACCAGGCCGTGCCGACCGAGCTGCTCGAAGCCGCCCGCGTGGACGGCGCCGGCGAGTTCCGCACGTTCTTCCAGGTATCCCTGCCGCTGCTCGCCCCGGGGATCGTGACGACGGCCCTGTTCACGATCGTGGCGACGTGGAACAACTACTTCCTGCCGTTGATCATGCTGAAGGATTCGAACTGGTATCCGCTGACGATCGGTCTGAACCAGTGGAAGGACCAGGCGAGCACCGCGGGCGGCCAGGCGATCCAGAACCTGGTGGTCACGGGTTCGTTGATCACGATCGTCCCGTTGGTCATCGCGTTCCTGTGCCTGCAGAAGTACTGGCAGTCCGGCCTTGCCGCAGGCGCCGTCAAGGAATGATCGCAACGGTCGCATGCTGAAATTTCGGTAAAGCGCATACCGATTTTTCGGCAATCGTCCGAAAAGAACAAAAATAAGACCTCGGGGGTGTCATCGTGGACATCCCCGGGACCATCTCAAATATCTTAGTAAATATATATACTAGATTTTATAAAAAGATTTTACGAGAGCTTTCGAAGGGAAGCTGTCGAGCTGGCATCCTCAGCGTTATAGCGGATGCCATACGCACACAAAGGAGTAATCCATGCATCGCACGTTCAAATGGCCGGAACTGCTGACCGACAACGGCAAAGGCATCGCATACGGCGGTGATTACAATCCCGACCAGTGGTCGGAAGACGTGTGGGACGAAGACGTCCGCCTCATGAAACAGGCCGGTGTCAATACCGTGGCCGTGGCCATTTTCAGCTGGGATCGCATTCAGCCGGAAGAAAACCGTTGGGATTTCGGCTGGCTTGACCGCATCATCGACAAGCTCGGCAAAGCCGGCATCGCGGTCGATCTGGCCTCCGCCACCGCCACCGCGCCGCTGTGGCTGTACGAAAAGCACCCGGAAGTGCTGCCGCAAGACAAATTCGGCCATCCCGTCAACGCGGGATCGCGCCAATCCTGGAGCCCGACAAGCCCGGTGTTCAAGGAATACGCGCTCACCCTGTGCCGCAAACTGGCCGAACGCTACGGCACCAACCCGTACGTCACCGCATGGCATATGGGCAACGAATACGGCTGGAACAACCGTTACGATTACTCCGACAACGCGCTCAACGCCTTCCGCCTGTGGTGCGAACGCAAATACGGCACCATCGAAAACCTCAACAAGGCGTGGGGCACCACCTTCTGGGGTCAGGAAATGAACGATTTCCACGAAGTGCTCATCCCGCGTTTCATGGGCGCCGACTCCATGGTGAACCCCGGTCAAAAGCTTGATTTCGAGCGTTTCGGCAACGATATGCTGCTCGACTTCTACAAGGCCGAACGCGACGCCATCGCCGAAATCTGCCCCGACAAGCCGTTCACCACGAACTTCATGGTCTCCACCGACCAGTGCTGCATGGACTACGCCGACTGGGCCGAGGAAGTCGATTTCGTGTCGAACGACCATTACTTCCATGAGGGCGAATCGCATATCGACGAACTGTTCTGCTCCGACGCTTTGATGGATTCCCTCGCGCTCGGCAAGCCGTGGTATGTGATGGAACATTCCACTTCGGCCGTGCAGTGGAAGCCGCTCAACGCACGCAAGCGCAAGGGTGAAACCGTGCGTGACTCCATTGCGCATGTGGCCATGGGTGCCGACGCCATCAACTTCTTCCAGTGGCGTGCCTCCGCATTCGGAGCCGAATCCTTCCACTCCGCACTCGTGCCCCACGCAGGCGAAGACACCAAACTGTTCTGCCAAGTGTGCGAACTGGGCGCAGCGCTGAAAACCCTCGGCGACGCTGGCGTGCAGGGTACCGAACTGGAACAGTCCGATACGGCGATCCTGTTCAGCGCGGAATCCGAATGGGCCACACGCTCCGAAACCCTGCCGAGCATGAAGCTCAACCATTGGCATGACGTGCGCGACTGGTACCGTGCGTTCCTCAACGCCGGCACCCGTGCCGACATTGTGCCGCTGAAATACGATTGGAGCGCATACAAGACCGTCGTACTTCCGACCGTGATCATGCTCAGCGCCGAAGATACGCAGCGTTTGGCCGATTTCGCAGCTGCCGGCGGCCGTGTGGTCATCGGTTACGCAACCGGACTAATCGACGAAAACTTCCACACCTGGCTCGGCGGATACCCGGGAGCCGGAGACGGCCTGCTGCGCGAAATGCTGGGTATTCGCGGCGAGGAATTCAACATTCTCGGCGCGGAAGCCGAAGGCGAACCGTCCGAAATTCGTTTGAGCTCCGGTGCGGTCACCCGCCTGTGGCAGAACGATGTGAACGTCGACGGCGAACGCGCGCAGGTATTGGCCACCTACGAAGGTGAAGAAGCCGACGAATGGGAACTCGGCGGCACCGCCGCAATCACCCGCAATCCGTACGGTTCCGGCGAAACATACTTCGTCGGCTGCGATCTCAACGTCGCCGATCTTACGGAATTCGTGCGCGAGAATATCGTGGAAGATTCCGTAAATGTCGCCAATCCGACCGATTCCGACGTACTGCACACCGTGCGCAAGTCCGCCGACGCAACCTTCGATTTCTATCTGCCGCGCGGCAAGAAAGAAATCGCATTGCAGGGCATTGAAGGCGAACCAATCTACCTGTTCCAAGCGGAAGCAGAGGAACAGATGGGCAGCTACACCGTGCATCGCAACGGCGTACTCGTCGTAAAGCGCGCATAATTCCGCATAATTTCGCGCAATTTCGCGCAATTGATTGCGTAACACAACAATCTCACACAACCTGAGCCCGCCATTCTGAAACTCAAGAATGGCGGGCTTGCCATAACTGGTAAACTTTTTACCGGCATATTCAACAATCACGGAGACGAACATGGGCGAGTCAAAGCCGGAGCCGAAGCCGGACAAAAAACGCGTCACCCTACGAGACGTGGCCGAAGAGGCAGGCGTTTCACTCAAAACCGCATCCAACGTGATCAACCATTCCGGCCGTATGACCGACTCCACGCGAGAAAAAGTCCAGGAAGTCATCGACCGACTCGGATACCGCGTGAACGTGTCCGCGCGCAATCTCAACCGCGGCAAAACCGGTTTCATCACACTCGCCGTACCAACATTGACCGCCCCATACCTGTCGGAGCTCGCCAACCGCGTAATCGACGCGGCCCGCGGCTACGGCTACTCCGTATACGTCACCACCTACGCCGAAGGATCCGCACAAGGAGCGCAATCACTCCTGCGCAACTTCAACACCACCGTCTCGGACGGCATGATCCTGTCGATCTCCGAAGTCGAAAACCTTGAAGCGGCGGACTTGGACGTGGACTATCCGCTCGTATGCGTGGGCGCGCGTTCCACACACGGCAAAGCCGACCACGTTACCCCCGACGATATTCAGGAAGCCCGACTCGCAGCCGAATACCTGTTCGACCATGGCGCAACCCGGCTCGCGGTGGTCGGATCGCGAACCGAACCGGAGCATATCGATTCCGTGCGTGAAGCGGTGGAAGGCAATGCGCAACTGCGACTTCGCGGCGTGCTCGAAGCGTGCGCCGCGCGGGGAGCGGCATTCGATTCCCGACTGGTAATGAGCGCTGGGCAGGATTGGACGATTGGTTCCGGCGCTCGCATTACGCAGCAGCTTATTGATTCCGGGATTCCATTCGACGGTATTGTGGCGTTCAATGACCAGCTTGCGTTGGGTGCGCTGTTCACTTTGGCTGCGAACGGCATTTCCGTGCCTGAACAGATGCAGGTGATCGGCTTCGACAATATTGAAGAAGCCGCATATTTCCAGCCTCCGCTGACCACCATGGATTCTTGTCTCGACTGGATTGCGCCGACTGCGGTCAGCCGCATTCTCGACCGGATCGACGGCACGCGTGTGCTGGAGCCGAGTTACATCACCACCCAGTCGCACGTGATCGCCCGCGCCACCACGCGCGTGTAGCTCGCCGTTGGTTTCGTACCGTCGGCTTTCGTACCGTTGATTTCGCGCTATCGCCCTTTGTGCCGTTGATTTCGTATCGTTGGCTTCGCGACGCAGCTCGCGATGTTTGTGCAGACCCGAATCAACTTCGGTGTTCCGGCAATTCCTGCGCGAGGCGGCTGTGCGGACGCAGCTGCGCCGGTCGACTGTGCGGACACCGAAATGGGACCCACATCAGGAACGACCGGAGAGCGTGAGAATTACAAGAATCACGTTAAGTGCGACAATCAGCGAAACAACTACCATATTGATCGCGAATTTCACCGGACCATCCACATAATCGCCCATTAAAGAACGGTCGTGCGTGTATTTCATTAACGGAATAATCGCAAATGGAATGCCGATCGACAGCACAACTTGCCCTATGATCAGCGCTTCCGTCGGATTCTTAGCAAACCACAACACCACCAACGCCGGTACGAGCGTCACCACGCGGCATGCCCACATCGGCGCTTTGATCCGCAACAGTCCATGCATGATTTCGGCGCCCGCATATGTGCCGACCGACGTGGAACTCAGGCTGGAAGCCAGCAATCCGACCGAGAAAATCGTGCCGATCACCGGACCTAGCACATGCTGAATGGCCTGTTGCGCACCCTCGATCGTATCCGTGCCGGTCATGCCATGCAATGAATTCGCCGCAAGAATCAATAGTGCAAGATTCACCGATCCAGCAAGTAATAATGCCCAGAACACGTCTATTTTGCTTCCGTGTAGCAGGTCTTTACGCTCGGTTTGGGCTCTCCTGGCACGTAATGGTCGTTCACCAGCGTGGAATGCAGGTAAATCGCGTGCGGCATCACCGTGGCGCCCAGCATGGAAGTTGCCATCAATACCGTTTCGGTTCCTTTGAAATGCGGAACAAGACCTTGCAAAACTTGCGCAGGATTTGGTGGATCAATAAAAAGGCCTGCAATAAATCCAAAAGTAATCACCAGCAGCAATGCAATAATCAGCTTTTCAAAAATATGATGCGTGGCACTCTTTTGAAAAATAAGCAAGACCGTAGAAATAATGCCGATTATGCACCCACCAATAAAAAGCGGAAGTCCAAATAATAATTTCAGTGCGATTGCGCCGCCAATTACTTCCGCAAGATCAGTCGCTATTGCAATGACTTCCGCTTGCATGAAAAACATGAATCGACCGCCGTCGCCAAGTCGTTCTCCCAGGATTTCGGGAAGACTTTTTCCGGTGACGATACCAAGTTTTGCGGACTGATATTGAATGAGCACGCTCATACAATTGGCGAGTACCAGCACCCACACCAGCAGATATCCGTACCTCGCGCCGGATGTGATATTCGCCGCCACATTGCCGGGATCCACGTAGGCGACGGCCGCCACAAAAGCAGGTCCAAGCATGCCGGCAAGCGCGTGCCCGTGGCGGGAAGAGAAATCGTGATTCGCCCGTGCCGTTTCCCAGCATTCCACGCCATCCGTCGCACCCGCATTGACCATGCCTCCCATGCCGTCCATATCGTTCGCGTCGTCTGTACTGTTCATGTTCGTCGCCCTCTTATCCGAGCAATGTTATAGCGCACGAGACTGCGCGGTTATGTTACGTACGCGCATATCATCTGTCGGCATATGCGCGACTCATGCAACGGCGCGTCCGAACCGTTCCAAGACGCAATGCGAGGCATGTGCCACGAAATATGGCCGAATTGCGGCGACCTGCGGCTAAGCTGGAACAAGCATAAGAACGGTTGAGAATAATCGCCTGAAACACAGCCTTCGAAAGGACAACGCATGGCAACTTTCCATACCCCCATGGTCACATTGAACGACGGCAATCTGATTCCGCAAATCGGCTTGGGCGTGCTGCGTATCGACGATGAGGGCGTTACCTCCGTAGTGGAGAGTGCGCTGGAAGCCGGCTACCGTCATATCGACGGCGCGGCGGGGTACAACAATGAGGCCGGCGTGGGTCGCGCGCTGAACAATGCGGGATTCACGGAAGGTGAGCAGCGCAAAAACCTGTGGGTTACGACGAAACTGCGCGATTCCGAGCAGGGGTATGACAGCGCACGCAAGGCGTTCGACCGCCAGCTTGGCTTGCTGCAGCTCGATTATGTCGACATGTACATGCTGCATTGGCCCACCCCGTTCGACTGGCGTTCCAGCGAAACGTGGAAGGCGTTCCAGGAATTCCGCGCGGAGGGGCGCGTGCGCACGCTGGGTGTGTGCAATTTCCTGCCCGAGCATCTCGACCGCTTGCATGAGGAGACCGGCGAATATCCTGCCGTCAACCAGATTGAGCTGCATCCGACCTGGCAGCAGCGCGAGGTCGTGGACTATTGCAAGGCGCACGGCATTGCCGTGGAAGCATATTCGCCGATGGCTCGCGGTGCTGATTTGAACGCCGGAAATGGTGCGATTGAGCGCATCGCAGCGGAGCATGGGGTTACCCCTGCGCAGGTGATTCTGCGTTGGCATATCGAAAATGGCACGATCATCATCCCCAAGTCGGTGCATGCGGATCGGCAGAAGCAGAATCTCGATTTGTTTGGATTCGTGCTCACCCCTGAAGAACATGCCGCGATCGACGCGCTTGACGGTCCGACGCGCGCCGGACATGATCCGATGACGTTCACGTACGCCTGATACTCCGTAATTCCGTAATTTCGTAATTTCGTATTATTTTTAATAATTATGCCTCGAAAGAATAATCGTAATTCTTATAATTATCGGAATATTGAACGCGACGTGCGTGATATCCAGCGGGCCGGCAAACGTTTCAAAAAAGTTGGATCAACGCCGACGGTCCGCTGGAACGTATTCTTATTTTGCTGGTAGTCGTTGCGGTAATCGGCGTCACTATCGGCATGCTGCTGCCGAAAGTCAATCCGACCGTAGGCGAAATCACCGGCGAGTACACGGCAACCGGCACAGCTGCGGAAACGTTGGAAAAACTTACCGTCGACGACAATCCCAGCAAGGCCGGATATGATCGCGATGCGTTCGGATTCCGCGAAACCGATGACGATGGCAACGGTTGCGACGTGCGCGAAGACGTGCTCGCGCGCGATCTGACGGACGTGCAATATAAGAACGGCCGTAGCTGCCAGGTTGCGTCGGGCACGCTTGACGATCCGTATACCGGTCAGACCATCCAATTCGTACGTGGAGTGAAAACGTCTTCGGCGGTGCAGATCGATCATGTGGTCGCGTTGGAAAATGCGTGGCAGTCGGGCGCGAACACGTGGGATCATGCGAAGCTGTACCAATTCGGCAACGACATGTACAATCTGCTGGCCGTGGATGGGCCCGCGAATCAGCAGAAGGGTTCCGCTTCGGCCGCATACTGGCTGCCGACGAACAGTGAATACCGTTGCGATTACGTGGCCCGGCAGATTGGCGTGAAAGACAAGTACGGGCTGACTGTCACTTTGCAGGAAAAGCGGGCGATGCTTTCCGTATTGCACGGTTGCCCAGCGCAGGAATTGCCGGAAAGCTGAAGCTGCTCATTTAGGCGCGGATATTTGCGGGTGCTGGCTGGGAACGGTCGTAGTTGTAGACGGTGAACGTTCCTTTGTTGAATCGTTTGGTTTCGTACAGCGCCAAGTCGGCCTGTGCGACGCATTGGTCGAAATCCACGCTTCCGATCGCGTCTCCATCGGCGCGCCCCGTGCCAAGGCTGGCACCGTCAGCGGCTGCAATGCGGCACACGCCTACACTGCAATGCACGTCTTGCCCGTGCTGTTCCGAGGTGCGTGCCAACTGTTGGAAGAACATGCCCAGCGTGGTTTCAAGCACCTGTTCGCTGGCGGTGTTGCGAATAAGCGCCAAGAATTCGTCACCGCCATATCGGCAGATAATGTCATCGTGCCGGTAGATGTGCCGAAGCTGGGAAGCGACCTCGCGGATCCAGAAATCGCCGACCGTGTGTCCGTATGTGTCGTTGATGGTTTTGAAATCGTCGATGTCGACGAACATCAGCATCGCTTCGTCGTGCGAATCCATGCGGTCGAAGTATTTGCGCATGTGCTTCCATCCCGCTTCTTTGTTCAGTAAACCGGTCATGCCGTCATGTTCGGCTTCGTACCTTGCTTTTTCGTAGGCGGCCTGTTGCGAGTGGAATCGCATGTTCATTTCCACGGTGTCCATGACGAACATGATCTGTGTGGAAATCACAATCGCCAAACATTGCAATGAAAAACTGTATGCCAGTGCTTGGTAGATGGTCGCCAATACTGGTAACACGAAGAACGACATCATGGAAAGGAAAAATAATGCGATCAAGGTTCTTGCGATATGAGATCAACATGAAGAGGCATAATGCGATTCCCAAGACCGCAATTGCCTGCGAAAGAAGATAGAAATTACCGCGATGGTAAAGATTGTGGTCATCGAAATAGTAGAAAAGACCAGTGAATTGTGTGATGATAAGTAAGAGAATTCCAATTACGGATAATGCGTAGACAGCACGCAATGCGGCTGGTTTGCGATGCTGATGTTTGCTCACTGTCAACCAAACATAGGTTGCGAAGAAACTCATGAAAATATAGTTGATGCAGAATACTGAGAAATTGCTTATGCGAACCATATAGTATGCGGTTTTGTCTGCATCTACGCGAAAATACCAGCTGAGCGCGTCGGTTCCAAGAAGAAGCATGCAGGCGATCTGCATGAGTATTTTGATGCGAGTTCGTCTGGTTTTTTGTGGTGTTGCAATGAAAATTCCGCCTGCGCAAATCAGACATATGAAAATACCCCACAACTCCATGCAGATGTGGAACATGGCCCTGACTGTCATTATCTCCCCCCCCCCCTCGACGCTGCCTGCGTCGAAAACTTGCCTACCTCTTTCGTGTGCCATGATACCTCTAAATAGGGGAGCGTTACCCCGAAATGACAAAAACAGGAATCCGCAGGCGAATATCCATGCCTCTGTCATACGGGCTATCATATAGTTTGTGCGTTTGAATGTGGAGAAGGTGATTGATGTCAGCAAGGCGGAACATGTCCCGAGCGCTTAGTCGAGAGGAATCATATCAGAACGGTCATTTAACGCGCACGGCGTTTATTTCCATTGCGATTCTTACATTTATTACGTTCGTCGGTAATTTCACGCAATTGCAGTTGAGCGCCGCGTTGCCGACGATCGTCAGTGATTTTGGTATTTCCGTTACGACCGGTCAGTGGCTGACGTCGATTTTCCAGCTGGTCATGGGCGTGATGGTGCCGCTTACGGCATACCTTACGAGACGTTTTTCGACGCGCGAAATCGTGCTTGTTTCCATGGTTGTGTTCACGATCGGCTCGCTGTTCGCCTGGCTTGGTCCAACTTTTTTGATGGTGCTGATCGGGCGTTTGCTTGAGGCGGTTGGCACGGGTGTGATGTGGCCGGTGTTGCAGATCACGGTGTTTTCGATTTATCCGCTGTCTCGCCGTGGTTTCGCAATGGGTACGGTTGGCATGGCGATGAGCGTGGCTCCGGCGATCGGTCCGACGCTTGGCGGTGTGCAGACGGATTTGAACGGTTGGCGTTCAATTTTCCTCACGTTGACCATTATCGGCGTGATTTCACTGCTTCTTGCCTATTTTGGATTGCATAATTTCGGTGAGAACGATAAAACCGCGAAGGCTGACTTTTTTTCCGTTGGACTGTCTATTTTCGGTTTCGGCGGGCTAATGTTCGGCTTTACGAATATTGAATCGTATTCGTTTGTAAATCCTATGGTTTGGCTGCCAATGGTGATTGGCGTTGTGGGAATTATTTGGTTTGTGCTCCGCCAGATTCATGGCGCGCGCAGGCAGATTGAAAATCCTGAAGCGCAGCCGCCACTGTTGAATTTGAGCGTGTTGAAGAATCGTAGTTTTACTGTTGGCACGATCACGGCCGCGCTCTCGTTCTTCGCGTTCAGTTCGATTATGGTGATCATGCCCCTGTACATTCAGGATTGCCGTGGCTATTCTGCTGCGATTAGCGGCCTGGTGATGCTTCCGGGTGCTTTGGGCCAGTGCATTTCGCAGTTTTTCGGTGGTAAGGTGCTTGACCGTTTCGGTGCACGTCCGGTGGCGTTGGTCGGCACGATTACCTTGTGTTTCGGTACGGTCATGATGAGTTTGATTTCCATGACCTCGTGGATTTGGTGGGTGTCGATTTGGCAGTTTGTGCGCCAGATCGGCATGGGTTTCGTGTTGATGCCGATCACCACATGGTCACTGAATTGTTTGGAACCGGAAGAGGTGAGCGCCGGATCCGCGGTGACGAATACGGTTCGTCAGATTGCGGGCGCGATTGGCGCTCCGGTGTTGGTGATTTTGATGGAGACGTTCACGTCTCTTCGTTGGACTGCGCTCGGTGGCGCAAAAGCCGTGTATGCGGCCGCCAACGTGTTCGGCATTCAGTGGGCGCTTCGTATCAGTGCGGCAATCTGCTTCGTGATGGTGCTGATGGTGTTCTTCGGCGTGCGCGGCCAGGGTGCCGGTTCCACGCATGAAACCGTGCAACGCGCCCTCAACCGTAGGCGTGCCGCCTGACCGTGCATGCTGCGACGGCTACTCCTCTTCGTTGGGCTTGTATTCCACTACGCTGAGGGCCACCACGCCTGCGCTGGTGTGCACGAACACATTGGCGCTCCCGCCTACGGCTTCCAAGCCTTCCACCAAGTGTGAGATCGGCTCGGAATCGAGCACTGGCAGCACTTGCGCCACGCCGTCTGCGTCGGTGACGGTGAGCGTATCGTCCAAATATCCGGAGGCGAGCGTTTCGTCGATGGCGCTTTCGAATTCGGCCAGCTTGCTGATTTCCTCTTCGGCGGCCTTGTTTGCGGCCACTTCCACAGCTTGCGCCACTTCTTCTCGCATTGCCTCTTCGCTCATGACTACCTCTTTTTGCTAAGCGCCGTTTTGCAACCTATAGACTATCGGATGAACGTATCAGAACGATTCCAAATGCCGGAAAGTGTCCATATAGTGGCACTTTTGTGAAAGCGTCACCCTCAATGCGCGCGGGAAACATATGCGGGGATGAACGCGGGTAGCGTTCACGAGAAGAGATGTTGTGAGAGATGTTGTGAAAAACGATGCGTAAGACTATCGGTTGCAACATGTGATTGCATACGATTGCGGATTGCGCGGAACAGGAAGATGAAACGGAAATATGGAATGGGAGAGGAGTGCGCATGACTCGACTTGGCAACGTTCAGCGCAATGAAACGCGTCGCGAAACGCGTTCAACGTTGCTGACGGCTTTGCTTTGGTTGGTCACCGCGGTCATTGTGGTGGCGATGTTGTTGCGCATGCTGCCGAATAATCTTGATGGCAAACGCTATGTGCCTCTGGTTGTTGCGCTGATGCCGTGGCTGGGTTTGCTTTCCGCTGTGATTGCGGTCTTTGCTCTGACAATTCGCCGTATCGGCAAACGAAGGGCGTTGGCTGCATTGAGCGCGGTATGCGTGGTCATACAGGTCGCTTGGCATTGGGGGTATATTGTGCCGGCTGCCAACCCTGTCGCACAGTCCATGGCAACGGTTCGTGTTATGACGTTCAACACGAAGCAGGGTGTTGCCGATGCGCAACAAATCGTTGAAACAATACGCGAAGAGCATATCGAAGTCTTGGCAATGCAAGAGGTTTCTTCGGATTTGCTGAACAGATTGAACGATGGGGGAATCGCGGATTATCTTCCATATTCCGTTACTCCGCAGCTTACATGGCATGATAATGGCGGTGTGAATGTGCTGTACAGTGCGTATCCGTTGCAGGAAACAACTGAGAATCTTATTCCCATAGAATCAAGCAGTATCCCTGCTGCAACCGTTGCGCTCAACGGAAGAAATGTGAGATTCGGGTCGGTACATCCTTTTTCTCCGCGTCCCAGAAATCAAGGTTTATGGAATAAAAGTTTGGATTCTATCGCTCAATTACGGCATTATGACAATAATGAATCATATGTTTTGATGGGTGATTTTAATTCCACGTGGGATCATGCAAGCTTCAGATATTTGCTTGGTGATCGTTTCACTGACGCTGGTCAGAGTGCGGGGGAGGGTCTGCATATGACGTTCCCTGCAGTATTTCCGATTGCTGAAATCGACCATATTATTTACGACAAGGGCGTGCGTGCAACTGATCTTGCAACCAAACGGATTCAAGGTTCCGACCATCTCGCACTGCTTGCCACCCTAACCATTGCATAGCGGCGGAAAATGGCGGCGGAAACGAACTTCTGCGATAAACCTACAACTCAAGAAGCCCGCTCCTTTGTCGGGGTGTGTATGTTTCCTGCGGTATTTCCTAAGGGGTAAAACGGTTAAACCCCAAATTGTAATATCTATACCTGAGGTAAGATTAAGGATTGTAGTTTTCATTAGTTAGGTAGAGATACAAAGGGGTGTGCGGTATGCATATCATGTTCGTCTGTACAGGCAATATCTGCCGGTCGCCTATGGGCGAACTCTTGCTCACTCGCTACCTCGCTGGCACCACTGTGCAGGTTTCTAGCGCCGGCACGCGTGGCCTTCCACGATGCCAGATGGATCCGTCCAGTGCCAGACTTATGACCAGCGTCAACATTGAACCAAGCGGATTCCGATCCCGCAGACTCACCCGATCTATGGCTGAGAGTGCTGATCTGATTCTCTGTTTCGAGAAAGAACAGCGCAAGGACATCGTTGCCCTCGCGCCAGGCGCGGTCCGTTATACATTTCTGCTTAACGACTTTGCCAACATGTGCCAATACTGCGCGCAAAACGGCATGGTAAGCGGACGGACCATCCAGGAGCGCCTCGCTTCCGTTATCAAAGTCTCCTCCATGATTCGTCCGATGCTGCCCACTCCCAAAGATATCGATGACCCGCACGGCAAGTCGTTCGATAAGTTCCGTATCGCGGCCAACCAGACCAATAATGCTCTGCGAACCATGCTGAAAAGCATGAAAAAGCATTACGGCGTGGGTATAGCGCCTGTACGCTCACAGATTTGTTCTGCGCAGTCCACTACCACATACAATATGTGGGCTTAGATGGCAGTGGCCGTCATGGTCGACGATTTCGTGCCGGCGCTGACTGAAAGCGCCGGCACGAATCGGTCAGTACTGGTAGTTGACCTCGTTGGTCATTTTGCCGGATGGTGTCTGATCGATGGTCAGGTCGTTTTCGGCCTTCGGCGAGGTGGTCACGTCGAAATCGAAAGTCACGCTTTCTCCGGGGGCGATATAAGCCACATTGGTGACCAGTTTTTGACCATCCATCACAGCATTGCTTTGGTCTCGCACGTCTCCGGATGAGGTGATCTCGCTGATGGAACCACCCTTTGGCGCGTAAAACAGCATACGCTGCGCAGACGTTCCCGGAGCCGCAACAGGCTTGCCCGTTACACCCGCCTGCTCGCCGCCCAGAATATAGCCGGTGCAGGTGGCCATTTCGCTGGAAGTCAGCGTATTGGTCAACGTGTAGGTGACATGGTAGGTTTTCGACCCATCGGCATTCTGACCGGTTTTGGTAATCTGCGTCTTACGGTCGATATACCATCCCAACTTCGACGGATTCTGTTCGTTGAGGTAAATGCCCACTTCCGGATCGGTTTCGCTGTCTGGAGTGCCCTTGGCGAGTCCGGCACCTTGGAAATATTTGGCTTCATCATCATGGAACGTGTATGCGTAGAAATGACGGTTCCTGGTTAATTCGCCGATGCTTTGAGCCACCTTCATCATCTTGGTGATGTCCATGTTGCTGAAGGCGTTGTTCATGATGGTGGAGGCGATGTATTCGAAATACGTGTCTTGTAGAGATACAGGAACTTCCTTATAGATGGTGTTGAGCATGTATTCAGCGGTATTTTCGCCGGTGAGCACAGTACCATCTTCCAGCGTCACATTGCCGTTGATCTCCACCATTTTCTGGATGAACACCGGATCGATAGATACGATGCCATCAACATCGCAAGCATATTGGGAGCGCTGCCAGGCTTCATTCATCATTTCCGCATTGCGGGCGATGTCTGGCACCGCGAACGTATCGCGAATATCGAAGGAGAATCCCAGGGGCTCCTTGAACACGGCATGTTCCGAAGCATTGCCATTACTGCCGTTAATGAAGTCTCCATTGTGATGGAACTCACCGACCTGAATTTGTCCATGATCGGTCTGCAACGTACCCATGGAGCCCACCAGTCCGCCGCCGGAACGTTGTTCGGAAGTGGTCTGCGCCACCAGCAGATACGTTCGGGCACCGTTCTGTCCCAAGAAGGAGGGGAGCATCTGTAGCGCATTGTTCACTTGCTCCACCATGTCCGTAACCTTGGTGAACTGGCTGCGACTCTGCGAATATGCCTTCTTCACCATGCCGATACGTGGCTCAGGCAGATTGCTGAGCTTCGAATTCAACGACTTCACCTGCTTGCTTACCGAAGAGAAGTCGTCTTGCGCATCCACAATGGGCTGAAGATTCAACTGGCCATTCTCACCGCTGATCTGCGCGTTCGCAAGCTGTTGTACCACATCGGTGAGTGACGGCAGTGTTTGTTGCACCAAATCATCCACCACCTGAGTCATGCCCTGCACGTTGGTAACATCACCGCCCACAACCGGCATCTTCGACAGCATGTTCCACAGTGTTCCATTGGCAATATCTCTTGCCGCGGCGGTATGGGTCCGCGCCTGCTTGATCGCGGCATCCGACGCCTGCGCATCCTTCAACGTATTGACGTCGGTGATGGTCGAAAGAGACGAGACCGCCTGCTCCTCGTGAGCTTTGACTTCCTTCGCCTGCTTGTAGAAATTCAGACCGACGACGCCCCCGGCAATGACCAGCAGGATGAGCAGTGCCGCAATAACAAACAATGTATTGCGAAGCTTGTGAGAACGGGCGGCATGAGCGCTCGCATGTTGAGACATTAATCCCCCTCTGTTAGGTGTTCCAGCTTTTTATCATGGCACATTCGTATGGATGAATAGTGAAAAAGCGATTGCTGCCTGATAAAACAGACTCTATTTCTAGGGGGTAGGGTAGCATTTTCTAAGGTTTTTGACATACGGAGATGAGGGGTTCAGTGACTTCCGCAGAGAACACTAACGTCCAGCAGGTTGTCGTTGCAGATGATTCTGAAGACGGCATCACGCTGATGGATTTGATGCGTATCATTCGCAAGCATCTGGTCACCGCTACCATCGTATTTGTGATGGTTTTCGCCGGGGTGACTGCGTACACCTTCTTGGTTCCGCCGAAGTATACCGCCACGGCTCAGGCTATGGCTACGTACAATGCATCCCAGGGGGATGATGCGGGCATTAGCCAGCAGTACACGGGTGGCACGTACATCGCTGGCCAGATCACGTCGTATACAACGTTGGCAACCACCGAAACCGTACTTGAGCCGGTCATCAAGGATCTTGGACTGGATACTTCGGTGAAGAGTCTGGCCGAGCAACTGACTGTCACCAATCCTACGAACACCGCGTTCGTGAACATTTCCGCGGAAGACGGTGACGCGCAGCAGGCATCCGACATTGCCAATGCGGTGGCGGTGTCCATGCAGAACGTGATTCAAAACGATCTGTATTCCGCGGCAGATAAGTCTCCGGTGAAGATCTCCATCGTGCAGAGGGCACGTGTGCCTGAAAGCCCGAGCTCGCCGAATAAGCCGCTGTATCTGGCGGTCGGTGTGGTCGCAGGTCTGGTGCTTGGCGTGTTCGCCGCACTGCTGAAAGACATGCTGAACACCAAGGTCGAGGAGACCTCCGACGTGCGCAGCTTGGTTGGGGCATTTTCCTTGGGTTCCGTGCCTCAGGATAATTCCCTGGGTGAGAAGCGTCCAGTGCTTGTCAGCCAGCCTAATGGCCCTATTGCTGAGGAATTCCGCCGTATACACACCAATATCGAATTCTTGCAGACCGATAAGGTTGCGGGCAAGGGGCAGCTGCTGGTCATTACCAGTGCGCAGCCTTCTGAAGGCAAGACCACCACGTCAATCAACGTGGCTGCGGCCTTGGCTGAAGATGGTGCTCGCGTGCTGCTGGTCGACGCCGATTTGCGCCATCCTTCCGTTGCACATCATTTGGGTCTTGAAGGTTCGGCCGGTTTGGCGCACGTGCTTTCTGGCCAGATGTCTCCGAAAGATGTGGTGCAGAACTATTGGAAGCCGACTCTGCATATTCTTCCTGCTGGTAAGCGTCCGGCGAATGCTGGCGTGCTTCTTGGATCAGACACCATGCGCATTATGGTCGAGCAGGCTTTGACCCAGTACGATTACGTTATTATTGATACCGCTCCGTTGAGTGTTTCCAACGATGGTATCGTGTTCGGACGTTGGGCCAAGGGCCTGGTTCTGGTGACCGGTCGTGGCGTGTGCGAGAAGAAGGAACTCAAGGAGATTTCCGAATCCTTGCATACAGCCAAGGTTCCGGTGCTTGGTTTCATCTTCAACTATGCCGATTCGAAGAAGACGCATTCCAAATCGAACTACTATTACTACTACGAGGATGCTCCGCGGAAGAAAAGCCACAAAAAGTAGCCGCAAGTAGTGTATATAAGGCGTGAATATGAGACCGGAGCGTGAAGCTTCGGTCTCATGCCGTAATAAGGAATCAACATGGGTGACAACAACAATACTGTGCCGAATCTGTCGCATCTTGTTTCGTCGGGAGACTCTTCAGGCTCTCAGGGCGAGCAGCAGACCAAGGCGCAGTCGGCTTCCGAGCGTGATGTGGTGGATACGTTCTGGGATATTCCACTGATCACCTTTTCGGAAGTTGAGTCGGCTGTGGAACGTGGCGAGGCATCTGATGCGGCTTATGCGCAGGCTGCAGCCACAAGCATGACCGCTGCCACGTCATCCACGCCGGTGAGTGATGCGCCCACGGTAAACCTTCGTGTTGAGGATTTTCCGAATAGTGCAGGAAAGCATATTTCTGGTGCTGAAAACGATTCCGCCTCGTCGTGCGAGCCTGATTCGACGTCTTCTTCGACCGCAACGCTCGATGTTGCACAGTCTGCTGATGCTTCACCATCTGCTGAATCTGCCGAGAGAACTGTTTCGTTTGCGTCTCAGGTAGAGTCGGTCTCTTCTGCGGATTCCACTATGCCGCTTTTTGTGGATTCCCCTGCCTCTGCTTCTACTACTTTCATACCTGAAAGCCTGCCCATGCCAGATGATCTGTCTGACATGGAAAACGATGAGCATGATCCATTGAGGCTTGTTCCGGTTCCGCCGAAGAAGTCACATCGCAAGACAATTATTATTACCGTTGCGATTGTGGCCATAGTGGCGTTGGTTGCCGCGGGCGTTGGATTTGGTGTTTGGCAGCGCCAGCAGTATGACCGGGGGCTTGAACGGAACGAACAGCACCGTACCGCGTTGAGCATGTGCCAAAAGTCTTCCAAGGCATATGAGAAGGCTATGAAGGAACACAAGTCGGCGTTGAAGAACGCTAAATCGTTGCAGAATGTGAAAAGCGATCAGGTTTCGGATGCGAAAACGTTGACCGCGTTGCAGTCTGCAGTGAAAGATGCGCAGAATCTTACGGCGGTGGGGGAGTGCAGTGCTGATTTGAGCAACGCTGAACTTCGCCAGCGCAGTAAAGCCATGAACAAGCAACTGCCTACGTTGCAAAGCCAGTCCAAGACCTTGAATGATTCTGCAACAGCCGTTACGAACAGTCAGAAGGCTAAGGAAACGCAAGACAACGCTGATGCGCTGAAGAAGCTTGAAGCAGCCATCAATAATGCGCAGTCACTGCTTGACAATAGCCTGTACCAAGTGGCGGATGATTCCACGAGAGTGACGTTGCAGAGTGCCATTGACCATGCTTTGGAACTGTTCAATGGCAACAGTACCGACACTAATGCCATTAACCAGTCGATAACGGATTTGCAAACCGCATCTGATGATGTGAATGCTTCCATGAACGCGTTGGCTGCGCAGAATCAACAGCAGCAACAGAGCAATGCTGGCAATTCGTACAACTACCAGTACACGCGGCAGCCTTCCGGTGGATTGACTCCCTCGGCTCCTATTACACCTGACGATACTTCTAGTTCCGGTAGTAATCCTGGTTCTGGTTCGCAGACTCCAAGCGGTGGATTGACTCCCTCGACTCCTATTACACCTCCTGGCAATAATCCTGGTTCCGGCAGCGATTCTAGCTCTGGTTCGCAGACTCCGAGCGCTCAGGGTGTGCTCTGAGCTTTTTGGGTTCGCTCTTGTCGAGCTTCTGAATTTTCTTCTGCCCTAAGGTGTTATGCACTGGGAAATAGTGGGGTATGACGCGGTTCATGGGGTGTTTGTATCACCTTGATGGATCGCGTCGTTTTTGCATGCAATACTGACACATCAGCAAGAAAACTTTCCTATAATATTTGAATTGTGGCGTATCTTTTACCGTTTATTGTCATTCTTTATTTGTATAAAGAATTTCTAGGGAATTGCTTACATGATTGCAATACTAATGATAGAGAGTTAGTTACTCTACTATTTGTCTAGTTTCTTTCGGCAGTGAATTTGCTTTTTATGTAGATTGTATGAGATAATTTTTCAACGCTGTAATATTGTTATTTTGCTTTTCTTTATCCCTCAGGGCTGAGGGTGGTCTACACGCATTTCGGTGCGTTTGGAATAGTTAATCACCGCTCCATGCAAGGAACGATCATGTATAAGCATGAGAAGCAGGCGGTCGAACGCCTGCAATCAAACCACATCCATATGTTGCCAACGCTTTCGACGGCGATTATCACGTTTTTCTTGATTATCTCATTATCGGGAACGATGTTGTTTCCCATGATGGCGTTTGCAGATGAGCCGCAGCCGGTCGCTCAAGTGGGCAACACGACCTATATGAGCGTGCAAGATGCGATTGGTCATACGTCGCTGAAGAACAATACGGTCACATTGCTTACCGATACTACGGAAAGCGTTACCGTCACCCCACCGAAAGTGGTGCGCGGGGTCACGCTCGAATTGAACGGACATGCGCTCAACGCCAGCAATACCACGGCAATCACCGTTCCTGCGAACATGCAGCTCACCATTGTCGGCCCGGGAACGGTTGCGGGCGGAACACAGCCTGCAGTCGATTGCCGTGGCGCATTGCACGTGGAGGGTGGCACGTTCACCTCGGATGCAACGTTGATGCGGTTTGCCGAAACGGATGAAACTTCCGCGCAAGGCAGTTTTTCGGGCGGAACATTCACCGCTCCGACGCTTTTCAACCTGCTGGATGACGCTAAAAATCTTGGCTATGTGACCGTTCGCGGCGGCGAATACCGGGGCATGATTCCAGCTGGACTGAACACGCTCACCTTGTTGAGCGGCTCGTTCTCCGACACGTCGAATCTTGCGCCATACTTGGCTGACTCGCTTGGGCTGATTCCAGACGGCACTAGCGGTGACGGTACGGGTGACGGAATGTTCCATGTCGGCGATCTGGCGATCTCCAGCAAGCAGACTTCGGTGGAATTGGATCCCGCGAACGGACTCCAACAGCTGAGCGCCGACGACCTACTGACCTTGACAGGAACGCAACTGAACGGCATCGCCGACTACCGCCTTGTGGCGGATAGTGACCAGTTGCAGGCGTTGAACGATCAGATCGATCGCGCAATGCAGGCGATGGAGAAGAGGAAAGCCTTCGAAGCCGTGAGCCAGAACATCACCATCACCGCCGTGCGCAATGGTGCGGATGATGTTATAGATGCAAACTCGAGTAGGGGAGCGGGCCCACAGTTGCGCACCTCCGACCACGATGGCATAAGCGCACAAGTGGCGGTAACCATCAAAGCCGTCGCCGAGCCAGAAAAACCAGAAGAACCTGGCAAACCCAGCAATCCAGAAAAGCCAGAGAAGCCGGAAATGCCTCGCTCCGGATCCGCAGTGCAGGCGCTCGCCATCATTTCGCTGCTGCTGGTGATCGCTTCCGCAATCTGCGCATACGCAACGGTCCATCTGCAGTCGTCGCGTCTGCACAACTAGTATTTTCCGCCCTTTTCTTGAGCTGTATAGACGCAAAACGCTAGTAATGCAGACATGAAACCACACTCCGATCATCGGATCCGAATTTCTTCAAATCCGATGATCGGAAGCAAGGTTCAAGGTCAGCTCCTCGGTCTCAAAGTTTCCAATGGACTAAACACTGGTGGCTTGGTTCCGGGCTTTCTTTGAAGGACGACGTCGTCCATGGCGTACGGGTTCTCGGGTAGGCTCTGTTTTCAGTTCTAATTGCGTTTCTGACAGTTTGCCGGAACCGTACTGTTTGTTGAATTCTATATATTCCGATAGCAACAGTTTGATGGCGGCAAACTGGTCCAGAAGGTAGTCGCAGCCGCTCTGCGGGTCTTTGTACCACGCCGCGTGTTCATCGATTCGTCTCAGCACAGAGGCTGCTTGGTCTTCTGTGTATCGCCTCATTCCAGCACTCTTGACCAAATTGATATGAGATAGAAGGATGCAGGAAAGATCATGTATCAAAGGATCTGATTGCGCAAGATAAAGAGTCTTCTCCCTTACCGGGTTGTCTGTCGCGAGAAAAATAGGCATCAAACTATCCAAGACTTTTGTCTTTTTGATGGTGGCCGCTGGTGGGATAAGAAGACAATTATGATGCGAGGCCGCATTGCGTAAGAGCCTTACTCCGTAGAGCAAAGAATACGTCATATCATAAAACTTGCGATGCTCGAGAAAAGAACTGTAACAACGTATAAGACTGTTCAGAGTGCAAGTCTCCCAGAACAGCCACACTGGTTTTTGATCCAGATACTTATTGATCATTCCTTCCGTATAAACCGATTTTTTGTAATCATCTTCTGGAACAAACGATCTGCCATGTTTGGCATAGTAGAGGTTTTGATCTTTTTCGTAGTCGGCAATTACTTGGTATCCGTCTTCTTGGACTCTTGAAATTAAGTTGTTGAATCGAATGCGCAACGCATGTTCTATATCGCCTGTCATGCGAAGAATCAACATTCTAAGCTTAAAATCGATAGTTGATATATCTTTAAGATAGGCGAAATCCAGCTTGCTGTAGTTGCCTTGTTGATCGCGTTTGAAGTTCTTGTCAAAGGCTTTGATTTTGAAGAAGTAAGTATTGTTTCGTAGGAAAGATTCTGCTTCCGCCTTGGAGCAGAGTTTGAATTCAACACCATGACTTTCTAAAAGATCGCACTGTTCTTTAGTGTTCAAGGCGATCCTATTTTTACTTGCCGATACGTTTGACGCCGATCGCATCGTTTGCGCTCCCTAAGAAAAAAGTGGATAGCCATAACGACTATCCACTTTTGGAGGACCGCTTCACATTCATAAGAATCGGTCGAGTCGCTCCACGTACATGTAAGTGGACAATTTACATGAAGAAATCGTTTTTGACAAATCAACACGCCGTAATGGGTGCTTCTTTACTACTAAAACCATGCCTGCGCAAGTCACGTTAGTCGGACAAAATCCGAGTTGTGCAGGTGTAAAACGCGTCTTGTGCGGGCGGGCTGTGGGTGTCTGCACAAGTCACGTTTCACACTGCCGGACGGTCAGCCTGACGACTGGTTCACTTTTCAGTTTCGTCGTCGAACGTGATTTCAGCGTCGGCTTCCTGGTAAATCTTGATGTTAGTGTTCATGTCGATTTCTTCCACGATCCAGGGTTCGCTTTGCAGTTGGCATTGCATCTTGAATTCGTCGAAACGGTTACGTCCGTCCATGCCGCGTAACGTCACCACAATGCCGAAACGAAGACCATCTCCTGCGTTCTTTCCGACGTTGCCATTCTTGTCTACTGGAGGGTCGAAGCGTTCGGTTTTGCGGATTTTGAAACCCCAGTAAGGAATTCCGTGCGAAACACGCGGTCGGAAGCTGCGTTTTTCGATATCACTGACATGTTTCACATTGTCCCATTTGCGATACATTTTCCGAGCCGTATCTTCATAGGTTCGAGCGAAAGGATCTCCTTGTATGTTGTTGTCGAGTGAGTCGATACCGCTTGTCTTCATGCGTCCGAAGTGGAAATCAAGCTCGGTGTCGGTGTAATCCACGCCTTGCCTTTTATCGCATTTTGGAAAATAGCAAAGCGTGGCTCTGGCCATGTATGGGTATTTTCCATCTTTCATTGGCACGGGAATGTTGTAGTTGTATGTTTCGAAAGTGTCGATGGTTCCTTCCAAAACGAATCGTATTTCGTTAGAAGGGGTTTCCAGAATGTCTTCAATTCGGGTGGGGACAATACCATATCCAAGCTTGATATTGTCCGCGGAAATTGGCTCCCAGCCGGAAGCTGCGTCGATAATCAGTGCTTTGGCTGCTTCACGAGAAAGATGCATGACGTGGACCAGATATGCTAGTTTTCGTGTGATCCAAGGCGCGGCAAAGGAGGTTCCTCGTGTGGTCGCCACTCCTCCTGGAGACCACACAGCCATCTCGCCGTAATTGTCTCCACCAAAGTAGGAGATATCTGGTTTTCCGGAAGAAATGTAATACCGGTCCCTCTCTGGTATAGCTTGCGGGCTCTCTGAGTATGGAAGTCGCATTGACCACTAAAGCGTTGACGGAATCTGCCGGGGCGCCGATTCGTTTGGGGGTATCTGGGGAATCTTTAGAAGTCTTATTCGTCCCTGCCACCACGAAGATAACGCCGTATTTCTCTTGAAGTTCATCCAGCATTGCGCCTTCGGGGGATATGGTGTTTTCGAGTGCTTCCTCTGTTGATCCGAGGCATAGGTTCCATACGGTGATGTCTTGATTCGTTTCCACGATGTGCCGTATGGATTTTAGAATGCTGAAAGAGCTATTTTTGCCATTTTTAGCGACCGCAAAATGACGTACGCGAAATCTGCCGCAACCGTCTTCCAGAGCAGGATTCAGGGCAGGGCCGTCCACAATGATGGAATCGACTTCCGTGCCATGCGCATAGTCTTCCGGATCGACCCCCAATTGCGGGTCGATCAGATCATCGTGATACTCAACCCAATCGGCAAAATAAGCGGTTTCATCAAATCGTGTGTCAATGACGCCGACAATCGGCTCGTTATGCGGTGGCGGAACGGAAAGGCCGTATTCGTTTTGAGAGTCTCGTGCATCCTGCGGATTCTGCTTAGTGCTTGTCTCAACTTTCAGATCCAAGATGTTTTTTTGCGCCATGGCAATCAGATATGGCGCAGTTTCAGCCAGCTTGCTGTACTGTTCTGGCAACAGGTTGATGGTTGTCGGATCGAGCAGACTGGTTGAGATCACATTGATGCCAAGGGAATTCAACAGTGACACTGTTTGGCTGGCGTCTCGCCCCGTATCATATAGCGTCACCAAAGCGCGATACTTCGGATTATTTATTACGGACCTCACGTCGAAATGGTCAACGAAATATATGTCGCGAATGAGCTGTGCGAAAGTTGTTTTGCTCAGTCCTGCGCGTTCGTCGATTTTGTCGAGACCCGCTTTGGTAATTGTGGCAAGTTGTTCGTCGTTGATGGAACCGCCATGATGTTCCAGAATCGTTTTGCACGCTTCCAAGTCAGTAAGCGTCGAATCGATAGTGTCCATGGTCACGTAATGCGTGATGACGTGACGCATGCGCGTACCGATTTGGCTGGAACCATGTTCGGATCCGTCATAAGTGCTGAGTTTGCTTTCGATTGGCTCAAAGCGCGCGCCAACTATGGAATCATTAGCTCGCTTCCCATGACCGGAAAGAAGCTGTTTGATCCTGTTACTTTTAGCCACAACCTGCCTGTAGTGCACTTCAACCAGAGGATTGATAATCGGCGGTTGCTCTCTCCAGTAATCACGTACTGTCTGAAGGCTTGCGATTTTCGCTTCCATATCGTTCATATCGACTGATTTGCCTACTGGCAGTGCTGGAGCGCCGGGGCGTTGCGCTCGCCGAGTCTGGAGTTTGCCTTTGAGTACGAGCGTATTATTCATTGCTGGCTTCCTTGATTTCTCGAGCTACGGTGCTGCGGGATATTCCGGTTAGGATTTCAATCTCACGCAAGGTGAAGTTCTGATCATGCAGTGCATGTATGTCTTGGATGGTTTCAGAGCCATTGGGTACCAAGGCGGTGTATAAACGCCGCAAGTAGTCGTTTTCGTCGTCAGGTTTACTGAAAGCGATGGATGAGCGGATAATGTTTTTCATTTCTCCTGGGTAGGGGAGTATGCCTGCGTTGGCGAGGATTTTTTTGAACAGTCGCGTATTTTTCCCGATGAACGAGAACTGTTTCGAATATCCGTTCAGGATGCTTACGGCGATGTCAGAGCGATCTTCGCTCGTGTATCTGCCGAAGTCGATTGTGGCGTCGAACCGGCGGATGAAGGCTTTGTCGAATTTGGAGTACAGGTTTGTGGTGGCGAACAGCATGATTTGCTCTGACAGTTCGTCCATTTGACTGAGCAGCATGGATGTTGCTCGACCCATTTCACGTACGTCTCGGGAGTCGATGCGGTCTAATGCGAGGGCGTCGATTTCGTCGAATAGAACAACCATTTGCTCGGGTTGTGGGAATTGATTGATTTCGTTGAAGAGTTTTGTGATGTTTTTGGCGGTCTGGCCGAGTCTGCTGTCGATGATGGATGCGAAGTCCACTACGTAAAGTTCTCGTTGCAGGAGAGAGGAAATCTGTTTCACGGATTCGGTTTTTCCTGTGCCCGCGGGGCCGTGGAAAAGGAAACGATGTATGCCGATGTTGCGCCCGATGGCATTGAGCACGCCTTGAATGTCGTTTGCGATGGGTTCCGGCAAGGGGAGTGATGTTCGCACAACTGTTCGCTTTGTGAGAAATGTGGAATCGAGTTCTATGCTTGCGGATTGTGGAACGAGGGTGTTCGCGTTTGAGATAAGCGCGAGGATGTATTCGGATAGTTGGGTGTCTCCGGATTCGGCGAATTCCTTGGCGATATTGTATGCTTGGGTGCGAAAAGCGGCGTCGTTGTGCTCCGTGTGATAGCGGATGAGATCCAAAACGTCTTTCTTTTTCATATGTGCCACGCTCCAGTAAAGCCTCGAAGGGTAATACTATCTCCACTATAGCCATCAATATAGACGATATGTGTCTTAGATTGGCGAAACTTGTCTCAAGCTGTTTCGTGTGGTATGGTCTTTGCGGGGCTTCATCCGAAGCCTGGAAACAAAAAGGTTCCGATCTGCTGGAACAGGTCGGAACCTAGGAAAACGAGCCTCTCGAACTCGTAGGTGTCTGCACGACGCTACAAAACTACCGCAATGGTATGTCAAAACGGTTGAGAGGGGCTCCTGACAATGAAAGGAGCTGCAATGGCAGCTGTTTTCAAGCCGGGCGAAGATAATAAACGCCCCGGCGAATATGTGGAAGTTGGTCCCCGCGGTGGGGCGGTGCCGGATGCTCGCGTCGTGCATATAGATGCGGGCGATCGTCTTCCTCCTACACAGGAAGAAGGTCATCGCTGGAGGCGACGTTCCTGAGATACTGAAGGGTTTGTTTTTCGTGCCGCGAATTGCGTTATGAAGAACAAACCTTTTTAGGTGGGGCTGGTGACGTTTTGTTGGACTCGTCGTTGATTCCATCACTACCAATCATGCCACAAGACCGAGCTCGTGTCGACGGTCCATGATGCCCGTGTCCGGACTCCGTCTTGATCCTCCTGTCCCGATACCAGACCATGTACTCGTCCAGCATGCCGATGAATCCGTCCATCGAGACCCCGGCGAAGCTCCGCTTGCTCGCCATCGCGCCCGGAGGCCACCACTGACACCATGCGAAGGCCGGCAAGGATAAACACGCCGGGCTCGGAGCGGAGGCGGCCGATGCGTTCGCCGCGTCCAAGAGTCGTTACGGGTACCGCGGGATCAAGGCCGCTCTCAGAACCGGCGTCCCGGAGAAGGTGACCGGACGGATCATGGCCGAGGACGGGCCCGTGGCGCATGTTCCCAGACGTCGCGGGCACGGTTCCCACGAGGGCGGGACGAATCCCGCCCCCGGCACCCCGATCACCCGGGACTTCACCGCCGAACGTCCCAACGAGAAGCGGCTGACGGACATCACCGAGATCAAGGCGGCGGATGGCAAGGTGTATCTCTCGCCGGTGATCGACTGCCACGACGGCAAGATAGTCGCCTACACAGCCGGATATGGCCCCAACGTGCAGCCCGCCGACACCATGCCGGAGAAGGCGGCCGCCACGTTGCCCGAGGGCGCGCGTCCTCGGGTGCGTTCCGACCGTGGCCGTCACCATAGGCGGCCGGGATGGCTGGAACTCATGGAGCGGTTCGGGCTGACGAGATCGACGGGCGCGAAGGGCCGTTCGCCGGACAACTCGGCCGCGGAGGGTTTCTTCGGCGGGATGAGGGTCGGGTCCGTCCGCCCCGGGCGGTGGAAGGAGCGCACCCGTGGGGAGGTGCTCGCGTTGATCGACGGGTACACCCACTGGTGCAACCACGATCACATCAAGCAATCGCTTGGTTGGGTGAGCCCGGTAGAACCGGCTGAGCCATGGATTGGCTGCGTGATTAACTCCAAGAAAAACGTCCGCACCCTGTTGCCGAGTTATGGGCGTTTTTTGCCTATGGCCCACCACATCCAGCGTTGTACGAAAAGGTTCGCGAGGGTCAGCAGCACGAGCGCAAGGGCGGTGGCCGCGAGGCCCGCGAAAAGCTGTGAAAACCACGGTGTGGACGCCACATTGATGCCGATGACGCGGAAAAGCCCGATCTTCACGATATTGAGTGTCAATGCGTTCAGCGCGTAATAGACGAGGCTGCAGCGCCCGATATAGGCCAGCACCCGGCATGGCCCCACCGCGATGCACAGCCAGATGACGGCGAACGTGCCAAGGAATGCCGCCGCGACCGATGCGGTCAGCAGCGCCGGACCATCCGGTACGATTCCGACCACGGCCGGTACCGCCAACGTCAGGAACACTACGGCCGCGCAAGCTGACGATACGCCCGCTCTCCCGCGCGGAATGGCTTTGAGCCATTCCTTCAGCACGTATCCGACGCACATATAGCCAGCTGCCTTGACCCCGGCCACAATCTGGAAGGGTAGTGCAGGCCATCCGATCTGGGACGAGACGAATGTCGACAGGATGACGAACGCCATTCCAATAGCGGCAAGCACGCGCCCGTCATCAGTCAGGCTGGTCAACCCGTACATCAGGCATTCGCCCACGAAGAACGCCATGAGGAACCACAGTCCGTTGCCCATGACGAGCACGTCGAGGAACTGGTGCGCAATACCGTAGTCGTGGCTCGTCTGGAAGGCCGCGCTCATGGATGGTATGAGCAATATCGCAAACGGTTTCGCGAGGAAGTACAGGGAGAACACGTAATACGGCACCAGCAACGTCTTGGCCTTGCGCGCCAGAAACTCCTTGAACCCGCCCCTCCTACTGAACGTGATCCCCCCCAGTAGGAAGAACAGGGGCATGTGGAACAGGTATATCGCATCGATGGGCGCGTCCAATGCGGGCAGCCACACGCTTTCGCCGTCACCGTTCCTGAGGTGGCCGAAACTGACCAGTACGATGCCGACACCCTTGGCCACGTCAATCCACTCGATACGCTTGGAATCACTCATTCCGCATCCTGTTCCGCTAAGTTCCTGAATTTCATGAACGCGCCGAAGCGCACGATGAAGGTCGTGATGTTGGTGCTGGAGAACACCACGCACACCGTCAACGGCGTGATGTTCCCGGCCAGCCACAGAACCGCGCAGGCCGTAAGATTCACGATCGCGCTGACCATGATCGCCGCGTTCGCCCAGGTCGCCTTCCCGATCGGAGAGAGCGCTGGATAGCCAAACATGAAACTGAAATATCCGAAGAACACGCCGACCATCAGTATCCGCAGAAACCCGCCCGCGCTGGCGTACTGTCCGCCGAGAATCAGCACGCACAACGGCGTTGCTAGCACTTCCACCAGCGCACACGCGAGGAACCAGAGAATGCCGCCCCGCAACACTATGCGGTAGAACAGCCTGTAGTCCTTCTTGTTAACCATCGACGGGTAGAGCGCATCGCCGAGCGGCGGAATCATCTGCTCTCCGGCGGACGACAACTTGGTCGCGCCGGAGTACAGGCCCATTTCCACGGATTCGGGGCTGTAGCGCATGCCGAGGAAGATGGATCCCAATGATCCGTTGATGCTCACAGATATGCGGGATATGAAGAACCAGAAGCTCTCTTTCAACGCTTCCAGCATTTCCCTCATGGTGGTGCTGGTCGCCTTCAAACCGTCGCGTTTGAGCAGGGAGAACGCCCACAGGAGCGCGATGGTATCGAATACGATCATCGAGACGGGATATATGATCAGGGTGTCGTCGCCCTTCACAAACAACAGCGTCGCCACCAAGATTCCGGATTTCGCGGACACCGCGCGGATGGTAATGTCCTTCATGCGTTCGATGCCCCTGAAGTAGGCGTCCGGAAGCAGTGCTTTGGCGATCGAGTCCACGAAGAACAGAAGGATGATTACGAAATGGCCGCGGAGCATGTTCACGAACATCGCGCATGCCAAGAACACGACCGACGCGCCGCACGCCAGCAACAGCTTGGTGTACGTCATCGTCGAGATGGTTCGGGACATTTTTGTCTTGTCGTCGCGATGCACGGAGATGGCCGCGGTGGTCGACAGCTGGAAACCGTACTCCACCACCATCTGGAACACCAGGCAGAACGACGTCGCGAATCCAATCACGCCGAACTTCTCCACGCTGAGCACGCGTGACAGGTACGGCAGGAGCAATAGTCCGATCAGATAGTTTGAAAATGTGAGCGCGTATAGGAACAACGCATTCTTAAAAATACGCGAATGTGATTTGTTATTCGTAGCCTTCATTGTCTTTCGGTTAACTCATCTAGCTAATGTTTTAGATTCGTGCATAAGAAATCAGCAGTTCCTATTTGATGACTGTCGTGATTTGATTTCCTGTATAACGAATAGATGCGCATGTGCGAGTTTCCTCAAGGAAGTTGCCGACCTCAATGTACATGACTGGCACTTCGTTATCAGGGAGATTCAGAAGTTTGCGGGTATCCTTATCTGCTTTTGCCGTGAACATGGTGTTCAGAGGGCAGGAAGCAAGTCCTAAGGATTCAAGCGACAAAAGAAGGGACATACCAAAAAGTCCGCCGTCAGTGAACCCCTCATTCCGTTCATAGGATGTGATGAACGATCGCAGGTCGGAAGTAATGAGAATAAGGGCAGGGGGTGCCGCATATCCTCCCACTCCTCCTTGGATAGCCAAAGCCTTAGTGATGATTTCAGGGTTTAGGATCAGATGAACTCGAGTTGGTTGTCTGTTGCAGACGGACGGTGTCCTCATAGCCATGTCAATGGCTTGCTCGATGAGATTAACATCTACTGGCTCATCGGAAAACTCTCGTACCGAATGACGGTGTTCATTAAGTTGAGCGTAAGGTAGGAGCGAGTTGTTAGCTTTTGTTGACCGTCGGATGACGATGCTTCCCCCGCGTGATGGATTTGCGGACTTAATACGATTCCATTGCTCGTTGGTGAAAAGACTTTTTTGCCATGAGATATCCTTGCCCGCGCGAATATGGCGTTCCATGTACTCATGTAGTGCTGACATCGACTCTTGAAATACGGTGTTTTCCTCATAGTTGCTGTCGGCTAGCTCTAAGCTTTTGAGCATGGCTGGAAGTTCGAGAAACACTTTGCGTCCAAAGCCATATCGAAAATCGCCATGGCTGAGTCCTTTTTCTATCTGATGGCTCAGGAACATGATTCGTGTTTCCAACTGTGTGAGCTCGGTAGAAGCAACACGGGAGTAGTTTCGGTTATATCGATGTGCCTGAAGAACGGAGTCTTTGTAAAGATGAAGCGTTTGCCGTAGATTTCGTATTGCTGACGCTATAGGACGCGGGACGTACGCGTGAAACACTGCTCTGAGCTTCTCACTCATTTGAATCCTCCAAGTAAGTGTGAGTGATGAATAATCATTGTTTGTTTGCCAGTACTGCTTGCCGCATGTGGGCGAGGTATTCGTCGACCCTCGTGCGCTCTGCGTCGAGTATTCGTTCGACCTTGGCGAAGTCCACATGCCGATTAATCACGTCGAAGTCGTCATATCCGTCCACATGGCGCTGCTCGGAGTCCACGAGCTTCAGGAACTCGGAAAGCCTTCCGGAATACTGGCCCGGGTAGATGCAAATTGGCTCGGTTCCCATGTTCATGGAGAATGCGGTCGCGTGGAATGAGTCAGTCAGCACGTATTTCGCGTTGTCCACAAGGGAAACGAAATCGAGGATTTCAGGCACTACGAGGCTTTTGCCATTCCGGAATACTTGGTCCACGCGGGTGCAGAATCGGTAGATAGGCAGGCCTGTTCTGCGTGACAGTTCATCCGCGTATCCGTCGAACTCTTTGCTGCGGTTCAGGTTGTAGATAAGGATGTAGTCGCCTTTAACCCGCGGTTTCGTGGCGATGGAACGCCAGAACGATGCCGGCATCGCCAGCGTGGGGTCGACGATTTGCACAGCGTTATGGTATCCGTACTGATCGTTCAGAATATCAACGCCGCTCTGCTCTCGTACGGAGATCATGTCGAAACGATCAATGTACTTCTTCGACTGGTTGACTTCGCTCTCGTCGAGATGGCTTCGGCCGAAGCTGGACGCATACGCGTACTTGGGTTTCCCGTCAGGGGCAAAGTCTAGATAGAAGCATGGAATAACTCCCTTGTTCCATCCGGAATTCCACACTTGGTCACTGCCGGAAACGTACACGTCAGCGAAATCGTTGAAGTTTTTGAAATCCGATTCGCTGAGATACGCCTTTTCCGTGAGGTCCAGATATTTGCTGCGGAAGCCGTCGAACACTTTCTTCCATAGCAAGTAGGTTGGCAGGAACGCCAGGGCCTTCACCGGATTGCCTTTGGCGAAGGAGTCGACCAGGCCTTTGCCATACGTATCGGGACGTCGATAGTCGATGAGAACGACGTTGTCGAAATACTGCTTCAGCTTCTCCTGCGTGGCGTATGCCTGAAGCTGTGTGCCGTAGTTGTCGACTTGATGGAGCGTGATCACCGCCGCTGTTGTCATGATTATTCCTTTCCTGTCGTGTCGGGCGTTCCAGCCGGACCGGCCACGGTCCTGTTTCGTTTGGCCTCGTAGTAGCGACTCCAGATGGCGCGATAACACCAGAAGCCGGGAAGCAGGGCGAGAATGCCGAGCTTGTCGCGCTTCGACGCCCTGCGATCGCGCAGCACGGTTGGTGCAACCGAGAGGACCTCCCGGCGCAGTCTTCGGACGAGGTCCTTGTCTTGATGACCAGTGTTGACCATCTGGGAAAGCGTGGAGAGGCGCACGTACGCCCGCTTTTCAGCTGCGGCCGTTTTAAGGTCGGGATAGTGCTCGCACACCCATGCGGCCATCCGGTCGCCAGCGAGCACAAGGTCCAGCTTGCTGTCCTTCCAGGTGGTGCCGTTCGCGATGGACGTGTAGCGCTGCGCGTAGTGGTATTGGGGTGTCATGTCCACCGCGACCCTGTCGCATTCCTGCGTGATCAGGTATGTAGTGGCGGTGTCCTCATACAAGAGCCCCTCTGGATACCGTATCTGCCTGAAAAGGTCGAGCCGGTACAGCTTGTTCCATGCGGTCACGTCCCACAGGCCGTTGCGACACAGGCTCTCAACTGCTTGCGCACGGTCGAGCGTCGCGCGCGTGTGGGCGGGGTCCTTGTCGTCCTCGTTGTCCGGCGCGTAGGAGACGAAATGTCCGCACTGCGCCGCGTCCGCGCCGGACGCCTCCAGCGTCTCGAGCATGGACTCGACGTATCCGGGCTCGACCCAGTCGTCGGAGTCCACGAACGCTATGTATCGTCCGCGCGAGGGTTCTTCGATTGAGAACACGTGGTCGATTCCCGTGTTACGGGCAGCTGAGAGCCCGCCATTCGTCCTGTGGAGACTGATGACGCGTGGGTCTTGTTCTGCGTATCGGTCACATATTGCGGGGCAGTCGTCTGTGGACCCGTCGTCGACTAGGACGATTCGTACGTCCTCGTATGTCTGTGCGAGCAGTGAGTCAACGCATCGGGACAACAGGTCAGCGACGTTGTAGACCGGCACCACGATGTTGACGGGTGATTTATCTTTCATCATGATTCCTCTTTTATCTCTTTTTTCCCAAGGAGAATCGCAATTCCAAAAATAAAAAGACTTACGAAGAATTTTGTATTTCCAAGCTGGAAAATTATGAAAGAGCCTACAATGGTTTGTAATATGAGCAGATAGAACATGAACCATATGTCGTTGGTTCTAGTTCTTTGTTTTTTATATACATATCCTGACATGAAGCCATAAAGCAATGAAAAAAGAACTATTCCAACAATTCGAAAATCGAGATAAAAGAAATAAAACAAGGAGCAGAAAGCATTGTAGGATCCTGTTGGAAATAAGGTTGACGTCCAGGTTTCTTGTGGTAATCCGACATAATAGATTAAATTATCCAAAAACGACGTTTTGGCTCCAAAAAAGCTGGCAACAGACGCAAGAACGTAGAATAGGGGGTAAAATGTCGCCGCGCCAAAAGATTCAAAATTATTTATATCAACAATTGAAGTGTAATATGAAAAAAGACCTACAGGTAATGTAAAATAGGTATATATCGCCTGCAAGAAATTCTGACTTGTCCTAAGTGATGTTAGGACAAATAGCATTACAATTCCTATAATTGTAGCATTTTTTATGATTTTCTTTGTTTTGCTGGAAATAGTTTTTCTATAATAGAAAAAAGCCGCTATCAGTTGTGAAACTATGTATATTATTTGAATACGACCACCACTGGAAATAACATCTGCAAGAGCGCATAAAAAAACAATGAGGCTAAATTTTTTGTGCTGTTTTTTGAAAAGGAAGACGATTGCAATAGGTATGAGCACTGTCATTGCTGGACCACAAAAGTAAGTGACAAACAATCCAACGATTGGATTCGAAAATGCCTGTTCGTCATTGTATCCTAAACGACTGCCACGCACTTCCATGTAGGAAGCGCCGCTTCTGAATGCGTTTAGTGAGTAAAAGAGAGATAGCGCACTACCTACACAAGCTAGCGCTAATATTATTTCAAGAAATGTAAAGCATAGCTGCTGTTGATTGCCGTCGCTCGTTTGAAGATTTTTTCCGCGCAAGTGGGCATATCGTGTTTGCTTGGTAGTCTGTTTGTTTACAAGTGTCGAAGAAAAGGCACCCAAAGAAAAAGCCACGCTGCCGCAGGTAATATAGCCAATTGTCTTTTCTGAATAACCAGTAAATCCATAGAGTCGTAATGATGCGAGGGTGCATATGAACAGCCATAAAGAGGTGAAAACGATCACAGGACTTGATATATCTTTGTGGGCAGAATAGTCCAAATATATAGTGAAGACTGAAATAACAAAAACAAAATGAACAAGGATCTTTGATTCCTTTCTGATTTGCCGATATAAATCAGAAGCTCTTCGCGTATTTCCTGCCGGCGAACTTGGCCATGAGGAATCCCGTGCCCTTTTTCCACCAGTCGGTCGGTTCCGGGCTGGTAAGGGACAATTCGACGACATCCTGTCCGTTTGTTTTGAGCCACACGTCCAGCAGGAGCTCGCTGACCCTACCGGGATAACGTTTCTCGAATGGGGTGTATGCCGAGGCGTCGATCTGGGAGGTCAATTCGTCGATCAGAGGGAAGAGCCATGCGCAGTACGCGTCGAACAGGTCGGCGCGCATGACGAGCATGTTGAACATGTGACCGCTGGTCGAGGCCATGCACCTGTCGAACATGGGAACGTATTCGGGAGCCTTCGACATGAGGATGTCCCTCATAACGTCCAGATGGGATCCATCGAGCGTGTGCGCATAGTGCGAGCGCATCGTCTCGATATAGTAGTTCCGACTACGGGGCACGACTGCGCCGGTCTTTTTCAGCGCTTCCCTAATCTCCTTACCGGATGCGATTCGAACGAATCGGTCTTTTCGCAGTCGGTTCGCGAGACTGGGGGACGCAAACAGCCTGCGGTAGTGCACGAGGCCTTTGTAGTCGGCGTCGCAGTTCTTCCACATCCAGTACAGGGCCGTCAGTTCGGAATAGCTTGCGTTGAGGCGCGAGATGTTATCTCCCTCGTCGTCTCCCTGGATGCCGGGCAGCACGTCCGGGTGCAGGGCCGCGCCGACGTGGAGCGGCAGGTACGCCGGGTCGTCGGGCGTGCGGTACGGCTTGTGCATTGCGACTGCTATGCGGATCGACTCGCTCAAATCCCACGGACCTCCGTAACGGTCTCGGAAAGCGGAGTACGGACGACGTTCCCGTCAAACCCGACATAACGGCCGTTATCGGCTCTTTCTGCAATCAATCGACCTGTGGTCGGCATGCGAGTCCCGTCCTTTCCCTCCAAATGAACCCCGAATTGGTGTTTTTCAAGCGCAGCGCAAACTGTGTAGGAACTGCCAAATCCCGTTCATCACCTTCCAAAGTCGATTTTGGCATCCCCCTCAGACACACCCAGCCCCCGTCACTCACTTCGGTGGTATTCTTCACAGGTTTCCCATGAACACTTTGCCTGTTCGTGACTTAAAAACTGTGTTTGAAATCTGATTCAGTCGGTTTTCCGGACGTTTCTGAATGAGCGAAAAGAGCCGATAACGGCCGTTACGTCGGTTTGGTTAGTGGTCAGACTATGCAATCCTCTGCCCTGCTAACGTTTGTGGCACGATTCCGGCACTCTGAATAACTAAGGGGTGACCGGTGATGGTTAATATCGCGATGATAGGTCATAAGCGCATTCCTTCTCGTGAAGGCGGCATCGAGATTGTTGTAGATGAACTAGCTACGCGTATGGCCGCAAAGGGGCATAAGGTCATCGCATACAATCGCAAGGGACATAATATTGCGGGCGCCGAATTCGATGGAAACGTTCATTCTGCAAATAAGCCTTTTGTATATAACGGCGTGCGTGTTGTTCCAGTGCCGACTTTCGAAGCGAAGGGTTTGGCTGCGTTGACCTCCTCATTCTTCGCGACACTGAAAGCCATTGCGGCCAGGCCTGACGTGATCCACTATCATGCCGAAGGTCCCTGCGTCATGCTGCGTCTGGCGCATTGGGCGGGCATTCGCACGGTAGCGACCATTCACGGTCTTGACTGGCAGCGTGCCAAATGGGGCAAGTTCGCTTCCACATATCTCAAGTTCGGAGAACGTACCGCAGCGAAATACGCGGATGAAATCATAGTGCTCAGCGAAAGCATGCGGCAGTATTTTCAAGAAAAATATGGTCGCAGCACACATTTCATTCCCAATGGCATCGAATATGGTGAGCCGGTTTCGGCGCAGGAAATTACCGAAAAATATGGTCTTCACAAGAATGACTACGTACTGTTTCTCGGGCGTATTGTTCCCGAGAAAGGCGTGCATTACCTTATCGAGGCGTTCAACAAGCTGAATACGAACAAAAAGCTTGTCATCGCTGGAGGCGCTTCCGACTCCAACGAGTATTACCAGCATATTCAGCAGATGGCTAATCAGGATTCTCGTGTTATTTTGACCGGATTCATACAAGGGCAGGCACTCAAAGAGCTCTATAGCAATGCTTATATTTATGTGCTCCCAAGCGACTTGGAGGGCATGCCGATGAGTCTGCTGGAAGCCATGAGTTACGGTAACTGCTGCCTTACATCCGACATTCCGGAATGTGCGGAGGTAGTGGAAGGGCACGCAGCGACATTCCAGCATGGTTCTGTTGAATCCCTGCGGGAAAAACTTCAGGAATTGCTCGAAAACGATGATCTTGTACAACGTTACAAGGCAAATGCTGCAGATTACATCGTCAGCAAATATAGCTGGGATGACGTCACCGATCAAACACTGAACCTGTATGGGGGAGAGTGAGCATGCGAATTCTCCTAGTGAACAAATATTTCTATCGTAAAGGCGGTGCGGAAACCTATTTCTTCGCGTTAGCTGAAGGATTACGCGCGCTCGGTCATGAGGTTGCATTCTTTTCCATGCAGCACCCGAATAACGAGTCAAGTTATTGGAGTAAATACTTCGTTTCCGAAAAGGATTATGTGGGGGATATTTCCGCTTTCAAGAAGGTTCAGGAAGCCTCCACGCTGATTTACTCTTTTGAAGCGAGACGCAAGTTCGAGGCGTTGCTAGAGGAGTTCAAGCCAGATGTGATCCACATGAACAATGTGCATCGCCAGCTGACGCTTTCGATTCTTGATGCACCGTATTTGAAGAAACATCATGTGCCGGTGGTGTATACGGCGCATGACTACATTTTGCTGTGCCCGGCCTATACGATGGTGAATGGCAGGGGAGAAGTGTGTGATGCCTGCTTGGATAGGCGATTCATGCATGCTGTGAAGAACGCTTGCGTGAAAGGATCCCGTGCCAAAAGCGCGCTCGCTTCCATGGAAGCAGGGTTCCTGAAACTGCATCATAGTTATGACAAAATCGATTTGATTATTGCTCCGTCTGAGTTCATGAAAAGCAAGCTTGAAGAAGGCGGTTTTGCTGGCAAAGTGGTTGCTTTACAGAATTTCCTGACCGATTCACAGATGGAAATGGCTCGTAAGGTTTCGAATACGCATAAATTCGAGGATGCTGTTGACGGAAAACGACCATACTTCCTGTTCTTCGGGCGACTTTCCAAAGAAAAAGGAATCTTGACGCTGGTTCGAGCTTTTTTGAAGGCTGCTGGACTAGCAGCTTCTCATGGTTCTGCCGATCGTAACGGTGCTGTATGCTGCGCGACCGAGAGTTTTAAATCTGCGCACGATGAAACCTTCCTTCCTTCAAATTGGGATCTCCATATTGTTGGCGATGGACCAGAGCGTTTTGAGATAGAGCGTCTTGTCGCCGATGCAGGGTCTGAAGCCGCATCACGCATTCAGCTTCTGGGCTACAAGTCTGGCGAAGATTTGCAACGCGAGGTTGGTAACGCCAGGTTTAGCGTGCTGAGCTCCGAATGGCGTGAGAACATGCCGTACTCCGGCTTGGAATCCCTGGCCGCTCAGACGCCGATCATCGGTGCATGCATCGGCGGCATCCCCGAGCTGGTGGTTGAAGGTGAAACCGGGTTTGCGTTCAAGTCGGGCAATGTGGATGATTTGACTAAAACCTTCCTCAAAGCCTCGCTCGTGAACGAAATCAACTATCAATCCATGCAGCAGGCCTGCGCCAAATACGTGGATAAGCGTTGTCTGCAGGATCGATATATCAAACAGCTGCTTGATATCTATGAGGCAGCGGCGAATGGAATAACACCAATGGGGAGGTGAGATACCGAATGAGTACGACATATGACTTACGACATTTACGCAGAATACAAGCAGTATTTGGTAGTCGACCACGGACCGCCAAAGGTTCCAAAGATATCTTCATCACGCTCACGGTGGCATTCTTTCTTCTTACGTTTGTGCTCAAGGCGCTCACTGATGGCATCTTTGTGACACTTGGTCAGAAAGGTGCCATTACGGATTCCAAATACCTCACCATGGGAGGGGCTATTTTCTTTGGCATATGCTACATGGGCAGGTCACATAAGTTCGGAATGTTTTGGAGGGAATTCAAGCAGCTTGTCATCGTGGTTCTTGCCTTTGTGCTGGTGACATGTGGACTTGTGCTTTATCGAGGAGAATTTGACAGTTGGCAGGTTCGTGACATTCTGAACCTGCTGACGCCCATGTTGTTCGCTTATGTAGTGCTGAACACCATTCCCTTCGAAGCGCTTCACAAATGCATGAAAGTGGTGTTGGTGTCATCGTTCATCGGTTATATCATCCAGTTATTGCTTCGTGGTGTGACTTGGGCTGATATTTGGGCTTCCAGTTTCGACAATTCCACCTCGGCGCTGGAATCTAACGATTTTTCGGCGCTAGCGATCATGTTGTGCTTCTACTTCTGCTACTACCGCAAGGACATGTCCTGCACTATCCTATCCGTGGTCTTTGCTGTTGCCACGTTCAAAAGATTAGCCATCATATTCGCCATTGTCATTTTGGTGCTTCCGAAAATCGTTGACCCCAATCGCCATTTGCCCAAGAGAAGTGGATTGTTCTTTAAGATACTGTTTTTCGCCTTGGCTATGGGATACATGTACTTGCTATGGCCCACTACAGCCGCTGTGCGTGTGTTTGGTCAAGATCTTGATGAGATGACCATGGGGCGTGCGGATTTTCTGCGTGTACTTATCGACAGTGGGTTCCAATCTTTTGGATATGGTTCGGTCGAAGCGACGCTTGGATACAGCCTCGAAATGTGCTTCATTCGCATCTCATTGGAACTTTCGCCTCTCGCAACATTGTTGTTCATCAATAACTATTGGAATCTGACGAGAGGAAATTTCTATTGTGTGTTGTTGATAGTCTTCCAGTTCCTTAATCTCACTACCGCTGACTCCATCAGTGCGATGTTCGCATGGGCGGTAGCTTACATTCTTATTGGCTCTATTCATTATCGATATCAGTTGGCTAATGCAATGAACATTGATGGTGTCATATACGTCCCCTCTAGAAGCCGGTAGTAAAGGAAAGTAAAATGCGTGTTTTTATCACTATTTGTACCAGTGATTCTTATGTTCCCGGTGTTCTTGCGCTCAATCGATCGTTGAAAGCCGTGGAGTCACGGTATCCATTGTATCTTCTGACAACATCTCAGCTATCTGATACCAGTCTGACTCAAATAAAGGGCGAGGGTATTGAGGTGCTATTTGATGCCCCTATAACGCCTGGAGCATACGTACGTCATCAGAATGAGATTAACGGATCTCCTAATTGGAATAATACTTTTTTCAAACTGCGCATATTTGGATTGACTCAATTCGATAAGCTCATATATCTTGACTCGGATATGATTGTTGCGGCAAACATTGACTACCTGTTTGACAAACCGCATATGTCTGCCGTGGCAGCGGGTCGCGGCTTCAATCCGACTTGGAGGCAACTCAATTCTGGCCTTATGGTCATCGAGCCCGATAGGCAGATGATGGATGATTTGCTTAAGTTGGTCACTGATGAGCCTGACCCAGGTATGCTGAACGGGCAGGGCATCGGTGACCAAGACATCATCAACTGGTATTACCGCACATGGCCTGAGAACGAGTGGCTGCATCTTCCCGAGACTTATAACCAGTTCGTCACCCTTATCCCCGAGTATCTTCGCAGCGGTCTGCTTGATTCCTTTGCAGATATCAAGGTCATCCATTTCGTTGGCAAAGTCAAGCCTTGGGCCTATAAGTCGCGAGAATACCTGCATGCGTTGGCTAGAGCAGTACGGTACCGCAGTCTCAAGGAGTTCCGAGCTATTTCATTGTTCAAGGAGTTGCTGGGATGAGTGAAGCGAGCATGACAGAGGACAAGAGAAGCATGCAACAGTTCGCAGGGGTTGCTGGGAACAGACACTATAACGATTTGGACGGGTTCCGTGCTATAGCTGCCATAGCAATCGTGGTCATGCACGTTCATGTTCGTGGCGAATACGTACATACATCAACTTGGTTGAGCACCGCAGTGGAACCGTTGGGTACGTTCGTCACGCTCTTCTTCATCATCAGCGGCTTCGGCATGTGTTGCGGATACTACGACCGTGTGAAAAACGGTTCGATGGACATTGAGCGGTTCTACTCGCGTCGAATCGCTAAGATACTGCCGTTTTTCGCTCTTCTGGTATGCATTGACGTCGTAGCGGAAGGATTCAGCCCGAATGCGCTTTGGGAGGCATTTGCTGATGTGACGTTGATGTTCAATCTTCTTCCTGACCTCAATATTCAGGTCATCGGCGTTGGCTGGGCTTTGGGCGTCATTTTTCTCTTCTATTTCCTATTCCCGTTCTTTGTCTTTCTCATGAGCACCAAGCGTCGGGCCTGGGGCACATTCGTGGCATCCGTGGTGTTGAGCTTGTCCTGCGTCTTTCATTTCTTCAAGACCAACGGGAATATCGATGACCGCCGGTTCATCTACCAATTCATGTTCTTCGTCGCTGGTGGATTGTTGTTCCTGTACAGGCATCGCATAGAATCCTTGAACAGTGTTGGGCGGAGACTGGTTCTTCTTGTTGCTGTGGCGGTGCTGCCGTTGTTGTACGTCGATGTGCCTGCATGGGCATCCAATGTCAAGCAATTGGTGTTATGGATTCCGTGGATGGTCTTCGCCATAGCTAAGGACCACAAGGTGTTTAGCAATCCGCTGACGAAATTCTTGAGTGGCATCAGTATGGAAATCTATCTTTCGCATCTGTTCATCTTCCAAGTGATCAGGATATGTGGTTTGGCCTATGTGTCGTCCGATGGCACCGTCTCCTATGTCGTGGCATTGGCGCTGACTTTGGCAGGGGTTATGGCGTTCGCCTTGCTGGCTCATCGATGCATCGCAGTAGCCAGTCGGTTTATCGCGACGAGTCGGCGTACTGGACAACCGCGGGGAAAGCATGGCGTTGCCGAAGGAGACGTACGATGAAAGTGCTGTTTGTCAATCCGATCATTTACACACCGGAGAACGCGCATATTCCCCAAATCGATTCCATCGATGACACGATGAGTTATGACTTGTGCATGGCATTCCAACGGCATGGAGTGGACATCACCTTGGCTGCGGCCGAAGAATGGAAGCCTCGGAAGGAACGCGACTTCCCTTTTCCGATTCTATGGATGAAAAGCTCGTGGAAGCGGGTCTTTCCAATTCATCGAATACCGGTCAACTTGGGTTTGATCACCTATCTGCGTACGCATCGTTTCGACATGGTCATCACCAGTGAGGTGTTCTCCATGGACACGTTGCTCTGTGTATTGTTCGCCCGCGAAAAAACCGTGATCTGGCATGAGATGGCCAAACACAACAGAATGGGTGGGGGTATGCTGTCCCGCTTATGGTATGGCATCATTCCAAAGCTGTTCATGCGTCAGGTGCCTGTGGTGGCGCGCAGCGAACAGGCCCGTTGTTTCATTGCGCAGTATTGTCCCCATGTATGTGACACAGTCATCGAACATGGCGTCGATCTGAAGGTTTTTCCAGCCGCACAGAGGAAAACCAATACATTTTGCGTGGTGTCGCAGCTTATCAGACGCAAGCGTGTCGACCGGACGATTCGTGCTTTCGCCCAATACCTTGATTCCTTTGATATGCAGTGCGAATTGAAGATCATCGGTGATGGGGATGAACGCGTCAATCTTGAACGTTTAGTCAGGCAACTTGGTATCGAGCGTTCGGTGACTTTTTACGGGCAACTTGATCATCGGACGTTGCAACGTTATTTGGGAGAAGCCAAGGCCATGCTGGTGAGCACGGAGAAGGACAACAGCATGATTTCCATTGTGGAGTCTATTGCAAGCGCTACTCCTGTGATTACCACCTCAATACCGTTGAATGCGAGTTATATCAGATTAGAGCGGCTTGGCATAGTCAAAGACGGTTGGGATGCTGCGGAACTTGCACAAGTGGACAAGCACCTTGATGAGTTTGTTGGAAACTGCATGCGATACAGGGAAAGTATGTCCACTGATCATAAGGTGGAACAATTCCTTGATATTTATCAGAAAAGGATTTTAGTATGAATAAAATTGTGGCTGTTGATTGCTACTTATCTCATAATCTTGGCGACGATTTATTTTTATTCACATTATTGAAACGCTATCCGAATGTTATGTTTAATGTGAATGCTGATTGCAGCTATGGATATCTTACTCATGATTTTAACAATGCTAATTTGGTGATAAGTGGTAGTAACTCTGATTCGGGTAGCTTGCTTTTGAAAATGAAACGTTATTGTTCAAATATTTGCGAGTACTTAACTGAGCTACATAATGCTGACGCTTTAGTAACTATTGGTGGTTCACTATATATGGAGAATGAAAATAGAACACTGAGAGCTGTTGTTGCCGAAAAGCGTCGTTTTTTCAGAGATAAAAGAAACGCGCGAAAAGCAGCCAAATATTATGTTTTAGGTGCTAATTTTGGTCCTTTTTATTCAAAAAGATATTTGTCTTTTTATAAAAAATTCTTTTCCAATTATTGTCAAGATGTATGTTTTAGGGATAGGTATTCTGCGAGTTTATTTTCTGATGTTTCAAATGTTCGATATGCTCCGGATATCCTATTTAACGTAGAGTTACCTAAGGTTGTTCGTCGGAAAAAGCTTTTTATTTCTGTGGTGGACTTAAATCAAGTAAATAAATTTAAAAATCTATCTAAAAAAAGGCTGGCATATGATCAGCTGATTATGAAATATATTAGAAAATATGACCATCTTGGATATGACATTGTTCTATGCTCTTTTTCTCGTCCTGAGGGTGATGAATATGCAGTTCGTAGATTGATGCAATGTGCCAAATCGGAAAGAATCGCTGTACGGACGCTTTATTATTGGAATAATATACAAGAAGTTCTCACGGAACTTGCATCTTCTAATACGGTAATTGGAACAAGGTTTCATGCTGTTATCCTTGGTCTTCTTGCTGGAGCCGAAGTTCTACCAATTATGTACAGCAATAAGACAGGTTATGTCCTTGATGATTTGGGTTTTGATATGGCGCATGCCATTGATCTTAAATCTGAGAATTGGATGCATTATGGCCATAAGCTACCAAATCCTATTGCGTGGAATGTCTCCTCATCTGTAGTGGCTTCTGCGGAGCAGTTTTCTGCTTTAGATACGTTTTTGGGAGAATAATAATGCAAAAAAAGAGACTATCAAGAGATTGCTGATTAGTATAATAATTCCGGTTTTCAATACTGAGGAAAAATATCTTCGTAAGTGTTTAAAGCCTTTTCTCCAAAATTATGACCCACGTATTGAAATTATTCTTGTAGATGATGGGTCAGATGAGCCTACGCGCAAGATATTATGCGACTTAGCGTCGCAATGTCGTAATGAGATACATGTGATATATCAAGAGAATGGAGGACAGAACGCAGCTCGGAATGCAGGCATTGAAATTTCCCAAGCAGAATATATCGAGTTTCTTGATAGCGATGACTATATTGTTTGGGAAGAAGAAGTGAAAATTCTCGATACGTTAGAAAATCATAATCCGGATATTCTTGGAATAAATACCTCATATGTTACCATGGATGGCCATGTGATTGCTGAATGGAATTATTCAAAGAATGGTTCTGCATTTAATGTAGTTGACAAGTTCGAAATACTTGGGAAGTGTTCAGCTCTTTGGCAACAAATCGTCCGTAGATCTTTATTCCATAAAGCAGGCATTAAGCTTTTGCAAGGAATCTATATCGGAGAAGATATCGCTTCGATAATGCCTTTGGTTATGGCTGCTGATGAGGTGGCAACATTAGGTTCTGATGTATATCGATGTGTGCGCCGAATGACAAGTGTTACACATGATGTTCACCCGGATCGTTTATTGGATATTACTAAGGCATTTAATTTTATATTGAAGTGGATGAAATTAAATGGCTGTTTGAATCAATATTATACTATTGTTGAATACCAAGCAATTGAGCATGTACGTTTTGCTGGCATTGTGAGAGCTTTAGAGTGGGAAGGTACCACAGCAAATGCAATTGTCAAATTAATCCATTATATGGATGTTACATTTCCTGATTGGCGCTCGAATATTTTTTATATTCAGGATTCTGATATGCATGGATTAAAATATAAGCTTATTTTATCTGGGAAATATCGTACTTATTCTTTTTTTAGATGTGCTAAGCATTTTGCTTTTAAATTTGCAAAAACAATTAAATAATATTGTTTTTGCAGGAGATCTTCCATAATGCATCTAAATAAAAGGAAAGAATAATAAGGAGTTGCAAAGAAAAAGTATGGGTAAATACAAAGACCTCATGGTGAATACAGGTTTGTTTGCCTTCACGCAGATAGCAACGAAACTTATCACTTTTTTTCTGGTGCCATTATATACGGCCTATATGTCTACCGCGGATTTCGGTGTGACGGACATGAGCTCTACGGTGGTGAGCATGGTGTTGCCTCTGGCCACATTGTCGGTCTCCGATGGTGTACTGCGCTTTGCCATCGATGATAAGACTAATCGCGATCGCTATATTAGTCTTGGCTTGGTTGTGGTTCTTTTCAGTATTATTGTGGTGGCGGTTTTATCTCCAATGCTAAGCTTGTCATTTTTCGGAGGTTTGGATCGGTATCGCGGGTTGTTTATTGCCTCCTATGCGCTGTGTGCTCTTCAAACTTTTTTTAACATGCTGGCTCGTGCCTTGAATAAAGTAAGGATAATTCCGATTTCAGCCATTGTCACTACTGCTCTCACTGCGATATGTGCTGTGGTATTCATTGCCCATATGGGCTTAGGGGCATCTGGTTTTTTCTACTCTTTATTAGTCGGCAATATGGGTGGTGTGTTGTGTTTCTTCTTTGTCGGAGGTATGTTCCGACATTTTAAGTTGCACTTTGAGACCAAAGACATAGCAATTCTTAAGCGAATGCTTATATATTGCATTCCCATGGTTCCCAATGCGCTTTTCTGGTGGGTAAGTAGCAACATTAATCGTTTCTTCATCACTGGCATGATTGGTATAGGTGTCACAGGCTTGTTCGCGGCTGCACAGAAAATTCCTGGCTTACTAACCACCGCAGCTGGCATTTTTCAACAGGCATGGCAACTGTCTTCGTTTCAACAGTTCCGTAAAACAAATATCGCTAAGTTTTTCAGTACAGTATTCCGCATTTATCATGCCGGAATCTCCATTGTGGCTACGATAATTGCAGTGTGTTCTTCTTGGCTGGCATCCTTTCTGTTGCAGAAAGAGTTTTATCAGGCATGGACGCTTATCCCTATTATGGTTGTTGCGTTCTATTTCAATGTTCTTAATTCGTATTATGGAACCGTATATACTGCGACACTTAAGACGAAGAGTCTATTTACTACAACCATATGGGGTGCATTGTGTTGTGCCGGGGCTACATGGATGCTTATACCGTGCTTGGGCGTCGCTGGTGCTTGCATGGGGATGGTCTTATCCAATTTGTTAGTATTTGTGCTACGTGTTTTCTCTTCACGTACCATTCTTCGGTTTGAGGTCCAATGGTCATTGGTTATTGCGACAGCAGTGCTTTTGACGATTCAGGCTATGGTCATTTGGCTGCAAACTCCATATGGGAATATTGTTGCTATTGCTATTGCCGTGGTGATATGTGTGCTGCAGGTGTTTTCTGTTGCTAAATATATAGATGTCTTTATCGGCAGAATTAAGCATCATAGTAAGTAAGAGGATAAATACTATATAGTGCATTGGCCTATGACTTATGATTGATTTGTTATGTATTGGGCGTTTTTTTGATGGAAAATAATGGAATTATATACAAATGCATATGTGGGTAGGTGGTAGTGCGCAACCTTTCGGGCGCTACCCGTCGATCTCGGCGTACACGCGCTTGAGCTTGTCGCTCAATGTCCGGGACGGCATGCGGTCGCCCCACAGCAACTGGCCGGTGTCGTCTACCTGCCTGGTGGACGACACCGGCCGGGTACATGCCGATCAGCGCCTCCTCTACGCTTTCCCCGCGTCTGCGGTAGCGTTCGATTACCGCGGACTCGAACAGGGCGCCCTTCAATTTCGGCACCTTGAGCTCGAGCCTGCCGGCCTTGGCGGTCAGGCCCGGTCGTAGTGGCCGGCCCGGTACGCCTTCCGTCCGCCGGAACGCTCGTATCTCGCGGCGTTGGCGATCTCGTCCGCCTGAAGCGTCGGGCATCGCGTTCAGCAGCTCGGTGACCTTCTCGCGCACCATGGCGTCGAGCTTGCTCTCGAACATGGCCTGGTCGAACTGTATGATTTCCTTGGACATGGCTCCGTGCCTCTTTCCAATCGCGGTTTTTCATTGTCTGGCGACTGAAAATCGTACCCGGCACGGCCCATGTCCTTTTCCATCAAGGCCGGAATCTGAAAATGTGCAAGAATTCGGACGTTATCTTCATGACTGCGATAGAACGTGTGGCTGAATGGCTGAATCAGTACGGGAATGCGGTCAATGCTGTGTCGACGATTATTGCAACTGTCATAGCGGTAGTGGGAATTGTTGTCTCCTGCAGATCTATTGGTGTCGCTAACAGAGCGAATAAAATAGCCCAGGGTTCTTTCGATTATTCACGAGAGAAGGATCGGAAAGAAGAGGAACGTGCTCAGGCGGTGCTTGTTTTCAGCCTGGGGCGACACCGGACGGTGACGGCTATCTGGCGAATGAGGCGGAGAGGAAAATAGTCGTCACCGTGTGTAATGGCAGTTTTCAACCGGTGTACAACGCTGTAATTTCCATGGGAGCCATTCAAGGTGGTGCTCCAGAGCTAATTACTGGTGACGATGCCGTTCCTATTGGTACGTTGCTGCCAGGAAAATACCAGGTCGAAGTATCCAAGCCGACACCTGGAATGTGCGCGAAGTTCAATGCTTCTTTAGGTTTTACTGACTCTAAAGGGCTTTCGTGGGCTCGGGACGCCAAAGGCAAGCTCTTTCAAATTGATGAGCACCTCTATGACTATTTCGAGTTGTCCCTTCCCGTGGGTGTTTTGGGCGCTCTGGCACCTGTTCACGGCGACTGAGTGTTTGTCTGCCCCCAGAAGTTTGAGATCTATCGTGTGGTTTGTCGCAGATTCTCTTGGTGCTGCCGATTCTCAGGTGCGTGTTCACCAGCGGGACGCGGATTCTGCGCAGCGTGCTCATTCGGTGAGCAAGGTGAAGCGGCGCTCGATTGGGGTAATCCCATCAGTGGGGTAGTGTCTGTCGTTTCTCACTCTGCTCAACCATGCTTGTCGCGAACTTCACGGATTACGGTCTGTGCACGGTGGACGGCGTCAGCGCGGCGGTCAAACCCGGTGCGGGGCATATCGTTTGCCCTGCCCGCGATGCCAGGTATCTGAGGCTCAAGTGGTACTGGTTCTTCTCTCCCGCCCCGGATGAGGGCCATGGCAGCTCTTCCTCCCTGTTGTTGGTCCATCTTCGGCTTTAATTAAGCCGCTGCTCCCAGGCGGGTCATGGCTTGGTCTGATTCTCTCCTCAGCAGGGCGTGATTGCCTTGTCCGTGAATACCCTCTTGGTATTGAACGCAGACGAGCGCCGCTACCTGTTCGGCAAGCTAAAGCAGAAGCTGGGGTGATGAATTGTGAGGATTGGCTTGTCGCTATCCGATAGACTTAGGTTGCAAGACATTACGCTGATGCGTCTTGTCAGAGCCAAGGATGTTTCTGTAGGGTCTGTTGAGAGGAGCACAGATGACTGATATATATACGACTGAACTGGTTGCTCTTGGTGCGAATCTGGCGCAAATGGCTGTTAAAGGTACGGCCACTGCCGTGTCAGCTAAGATTCGAGCAATAAAAGATGAGAAGAATGCTGAGAAAATACGCAATACATATGACGAGATAGTCAATGAGCTTCTTAGCGAGCGAGAAGAGGCCGTTAGGATTGCACAGGCGTATAAGTCGGAGCTGGAGAAGGTCGTTATCAGCGATGAAGATATTCAGCATCTTCATAATACGGTTGCAAATATTTTGAAGATTATGACGGATATTCAAATTGCTGGCGCCGAAAGGGCAGGAGAAGCTGCTGTTGAGGCAGTGAAAGAACAAACCAAAGTATATGAGCAGTTTATGGAACTGATTAGTGTGGATACCCTTAAAACTATGCAGCTAATTGGTTTCAACTATAAGACTGCCATAGGAGAACCTCTGACTCTTATGCTCAAGAATTTCCTTCTTTCAAAGGTAAAGGAACCTGACTCTGTAAGTATGTTCGAGAAAGTCTTAACACCGGAGTTGGTTGAAATATTGAAGGATGATACAGCATATGAGAATTTCAGAGGGATACTTGGAGGAGAATCAAATGATTAAGTGAACGCATTGTCTGTTCAATGTGTTTCGGCAGCAGGTTTCCTTGTATGCAACATGAGGAAACCCGCTGGATGCTCTGTGTCGCCGATAATTCGGTTATTTAGGAATGTACCTGCTGCGGTAGGAATATTTCTTTGACTCTGGTGAGTATGACATGGGAAGCACGACTGATGAGCGCGACTGGTACGAGTTGCATTCGGACGGATTGTGCATTCGCAACATTTCCTGCAAGGATGTCGTTCCCACTGCACAGAAAACCCACCTGTCTATGTTGTGCAGACATCATCAGTGCTATGCATAATCTCGCTTAGACAGCGAGGTTGCTGTCCTGCAGTAAGTCGAAACGACTTGGAGTTATGCCTGCGTCATGTTCCATGCGCTCGATACATGGTAGAACCATTTCAGTGCGCTCCTCGGCGGATTCAGGTGCTTTGGCTCTTTGTTTCTTTGCTGAAAGAATCTTTGTCCATGTTGCGTTGCATTTATCAGGAGGCATAGTTCCATAGGGGCCGAAGAAATCCGACTTTGATTCAACCGCTGGTAATGCAGAATCACAATCTGGAAGGAAGACCGGCCCAATTGGGGCAGTAGTATACGAAAGCCATGCTGGGTCAAAATCTTTTGAAATTAGAACAGCTGGGAATGTGTGTGCTGTCCCGCAAAGTATCCGAGTAACTTCGCCATTTTGATACATGAATTTTTATTTCAAGTGCAACGGCCGGAAAAGGCAAGGGCCCATGGGTCACCGATACGATGGTGCTTGCGACAGACAACCAGACATCGGAGGACGCATGGGCCGGTACGCACATCCTGCACTGGCGGAGCGCGAGGAGATCATGCTGATGCGGCACGAAGGCAGGAGCCCGGCCGACATCGCAAGAGCGACGGGCAGGGATCGGTCGACCATCAGCAGGGAGATGCGCAGGAACTCGTTCCGGGTCGGCGCGGGACCGCTGCTACCGGGCATCGACCGCGCAACGCTCCTACGAGGCGCGCAGGCTCTCCTGCGTGCGTCCCAGGATCCTCGACGACGCGGGGCTCGCCGGGCTCGTCACGCGGCTGATCGTGCGGGAGCGCTGGTCGCCCGAGCAGATCGCCGGCAGGATCGGGGTCGAACGTCCGGACCTGTCGGTGTCCGTGTCGACCATCTACCGGGCCGTCAACGACGGCAGGCTCGACTCGCCCGAGCTGGAGCGCGCCAAACGGGGCATCAGGGCGCGCCTACGCCACAGGGGCAAGCGGCGGCACCGGAGGGGCGGACCGAGAGCCGCATGGCGACGTTGGGCCGGGGCGAGGAGTTCGCCGACTTCGCGAGGATCGAGGAGGCGACCGGCGCGGTCTTCTACTTCGCGCTGCCGCACCATCCCTGGCAGCGCGGCACCAACGAGAACACCAACGGCCTGGTCCGCGAGTACTTCCCCAAGGGCACCGACTTCGACGCGGCCGGCGACGAACGGGTTCGTGAGGTGTATGATGCGATCAGCCACAGGCCGCGCAAGCGCCATGGCTTCAGGACGCCCTACGAGGTCCACCATTCGCAGACGTTGCACTTGCTCTGAAAATTCAAGCCCCATAAAGCCTAAAAAGAGTCTCGAAGATTGAGATCTGCTGAGTTTCTCGTGTACCGTACCATCACGGCAGAAAACCGGGAGTGGAATGAATGCTGCTCAACTTACGGAACGTGCCCAACATTTTTCGCAAGGTATTTGGACCGTGCCATTCCCTAGCTTTCTGATAGCGCGATAGCCTATGGCCGCCAGAGATCCTTGCCGATCGGAAGACAAGGCGGAAGGTGTGTTGCCTCTGAAACGAAGAGAACAATCTAATTTTTTCTTAAAAACGTAACTGATTTACGAATAATCTAACAATTTCCATTGTTGGCGTGTAATAATATGTAAGAAAGGAAGGAGAGCCATGATTCGCCTTACGTCACTTGAGCTTAGGAACTTTAAGAACATAGGGGAAGGCAATATCGTCCTTTCCTCATGGAGTACAAAGCGTTCCCTTCCCGGTTCGGACATTATTGGAATCTACGGGCAGAACGGTTCCGGCAAAACCTCGGTGATTCAGGCGCTCGCTGTGCTGAAGAATATTTTCTATGGAGGCGACATTTCGCGATCTGCCGCCGATTGTGTTTCCAAGAAGTTCGGCGATGAGAAAGCCGAAGATGCAAGGATATGCGTTAAGGGCGTTAAATTCGATGAGGATTCTCAGTCCGCAGTGTATGAATTCTCCTATACCGTTGCTATCGCTGAAGCAGGTTCGCGTATTGCGGAAACCGATGAGGGGCCTGTAATCACAGCTGAGGAAATTACCATCAAGAAATTCAGTGGCAAGGAGTCAAAGCGCACCTTGATGGCATATAACGGAGGAGATGATTCGTGGGATTACGAGATCAGGCCCAAAACAGCTTGGAAAAACATATTCGCAGCGAATGAGAAAATCCGAACCGAACTGGTCGTGGAGCAACGTCTCGCCCTTAAGAACCATAGTTCGCTGATCTTTTCCAATGATTTCTTTACGTTGCTTTGGAAAGTTTGCCAACAAGACGATGCGTCCGGTGGCGATGCGACGCGGGGAAAGACAGACAACATCGGTCAACTTTACGAATTGATTGCATCCATAAAGATATTTGCAATATCCGACTTCGCAATCGTTGATACCACCCGATACGCGATTTCGATAATGAATCATCTGAAGATGTCAACTCATGAAGGCGAATACGGGGTTTTTGCCGATGCTTCGTTCGATGTGAACCTGCTGGAGCCCAATGATCTGAATCCAAGGCAACTCGATGCACTGAACAGCACGCTGAAGAAGATGAACCCTGTTCTGACGGCGCTGGTCCCGGGACTCTCCTTAAGCCTGTATAGGTTCGGTCAGAGCCTGGGGGATGACGGCAAGCCTGTCGAACGTGTGCAAATCACATGCGTGCGCGACGGAATCGCATTGCCGCTGCGATGCGAATCCGAGGGAATCAAAAAACTTGTATCTATTTTGATGCTGCTGATTGACGTCTATGCGAAGCCAAGTGCTTGCGTTGCCGTGGATGAGCTTGATTCAGGCATTTTCGAGTTCCTGCTAGGAGAACTTCTGCAGGTGCTGAAAGAGCATGGGCGCGGTCAGCTGATTTTTACCGCGCATAATCTTCGTCCATTGGAAATTCTGGACAAAGGTTCGCTTTATTTCACGACGACGAATCCAGATAATCGATACATCAAATTCCGCGGAAGCAGAGAAAAAAATAATCTCCGTAATCAGTATCTACGCGCAATCAATCTTGGTGGGCAACCGGAAACCGTATATGAGCCGACGAATTCCTTCGACATCGACGGCGCCTTCTACGATGTCGGGTTCCCCGAGGAGGACTGAGCTATGGCGATTGCCAAACAGGTGATGATATTCATCGTGGAAGGCCCCACCGAGGAAACAGCCCTCGCTCAGATTCTCAGCCGTATCTTCTCAACCGGCCAGATCAAATTCGAGATCGTGCATGGCGATATCACGACCGAACGCAGATTAAACCCTAGAGAACGTGTTCGTGGCCTCGTACTCCAATCCCTGAAACTCAACGGATACCGTTGGAAGGATATCGCTCGGATTGTTCAGATCAGCGACACCGACGGTGCCTTCATTCCGGATGAATGCGTGAGGGAATCAGACGACGGTGAAATCCATTATGGCGAAGACGGGATCTGCGCTGGGAATGTCGATGTGCTGCGTGAACGTAACGCTCGAAAAAAACGTGCGATGAGGGAACTCGCTGGTATCTCCACAATCACATATCAAGGAACCGGCATACCGTACTCCATGTATTTCTTCTCTCGAAACATGGAACATGCGCTACACAACGTATCTGAAGAACTCTCGGATAATAAGAAGGTGCAACTGGCTCAACAATTCCGTCGCCGATATGCGACGCACATCGACGAATTCAAGAAATTCATTGCAAGCGCAAACGTGGCAATCGACGGGGACTACCGGGAAACCTGGCAACGCATAGGCAGCGGAACTGCCTCCCTGCACAGGGGATCGAATTTGCACTTGCTCATTGCCAATAGCCCAGCACCGTCGCCAGAATCGGCGACCGGCGCAAACGAGAATTGAGCCATATAACCATGTCTCTCCGGCAACAAGGGGACGCGTGTGGTCAGCACAGCTGAGTATTCAAAATGGTGCGGATCCGAGGTGTCGCCAATCAAATGCGCTACGGGGTTGCTTGGGCTTTCAGGGAGTTCGGAAAGCCGGCAGCGGGACAAGGGTGTCGTTGTCGGCTTGAGCTGAAGCAACCGGTGCTTGAGGCGATCAGTATTTGTTGGCGCCTTCTCCAATGAAGTTGACGGTGAATCCGCAGTGGTAATGCAGGAACATGTCGGTACCGTAGCGGTCGACGGGGCGGTGGGTGAACAGCATGCGGATGGCGAATGCGGTCTGCGCGTCATCCGGCAGATTCATGAACTTCTTGTGGGCGTCCCGATACGGATGCATGGTGATGGCCGCGTCCGGCACGTAGGCGTATCCGTAGCAGTCCTCGTTCACATAGCCCATGAACGGTAGATCCCAAGCGTCATGATCGGTGAGCTCCTGCTTGAAATCCTCTACCTTGGCGAGTGCTTCATCGCTGATGCCCAGGTTTTCGCCACCTTGTTGGCTTCGGCTGTTTTGGCGTCGGCGTCCTTGTCGAACATGTCGAGATTCACGGTGATGACGGTTTTCTCGTTTGCCATGGGTAATGCCTTTCTATAAGCCACGCATAATGTGCATTATGCATGTTCGTTTGTAATCGCAAATGAACATTATGTATGACTGGTTTGTGTTGTGTGGGGTGAACGCTTGCCGTGTTCGCTATTGATGCTATCACGCATATAGAAGGTGAAATGGTTGAAAAATGAACTTTTTGTGTATTGTGGTTTTGTGAATCGTTGTCATAGCTGGGTTTACGGCAAGTGTCATGCGGTTTTAAAAAAGATAACATTAAGCGTGTTGTCTTTTTATGGTATTCCGTGTTCTGTTCATGTTCGAATGAACATTTGAAGCCGTGAATCGTTGTGGCAATATCATCCGTTGCGCGGTGAAATCAATGGGTGCATATAGTGCAATGTCGAGTAAGGTGGTTGCGGAAAGGGGCGCGTGTGATTCGACCGAACAATAGTGAATGCGAAGTGGCCGCCAAGGCCAAGGCTGGCGTCGCAATTGATGATGCCGCTGCACAGGCGCAAGCGAGTGGCAGACAATCGGCGGGGCGCGCCGTTTCCTATCGCCCAATGCTGCGATTCCTGGCGACGCAGGATCGAAACGTCATCTGGCTGTTGCCGGGCATCGCGCTTCTCCCGGTGGACGGCACCACGCTTGGCCTGTACGCGCCGTTCTGGTCACCGATCAGTCCCGTGCTATTCGCCGTCTACTGCCTGTGCAACTGGCGGCAGCTGCATATCGTAGCCGTGAAGTATCTGCCCTTGTTCCTGCTGCCGGTCGTCTGCATCATCCTGTCCATTCCCGGGTGGCTGCGTTTCGGCATTCATTTCAACGCCGCATTCATGAGCCTCACCGGGCTGTTCGGCATGCTTGCCACGTTGGGTGCGCTTGTCATCGCCTTCCATATCAAATGCATCCCCTGGAACATGCCGATCCGGCTGCTTATCGCGGCCTACTGGTGCTCCTTCGCCGTGGGCGTCGTGCAATGGTTCTCCATCCATCTGCGGTTCGAGCCGCTCGTCAACTATTTCTCGCATCTCATGTACCGCCAGTACATCACCGATAGTTCGGTGTGGGGCGGCGGTCGGTCGCAATTCCTGTTCGCGGAACCCAGCTATATCGGCATGCACCTGTTCGGCATACTGCTGCCCCTCATGTGGCTGATGCGAGGTCGCGACAGCATCTATGCCAAACGGCTGCGTGACCTCATCGTCGTCTACGCGATCGGCGCGATGCTGATGCAGGCCGGCACCAGAATCGTCATCGACTCCGTTGTGGCGCTGCTGGTTGCCATCATCGTGCACAACACGTGGCATGATCGGAAGCAACGGCTGCGTGGCATGGCGCAGTTTGCCGGAGCATGCCTGCTTGGACTGATGGGCGTGCTTGCCGACTCCAGGCTGACTTCCATTGCCGAAAACGGCGCGCAGGGGGATGGTTCGTTCTTTGCAAGAATCTACCAAAGTCTCGATCCGCTCTGCGGCCTGCTCACCCACCCATGGACCATGTTCACCGGTTATGGTGCGGGCAACATCATCAATGCGGTGTGGGCTGGCGCATCCAAGGCCGAGCAGCTACTAAATGGTCTTGGCATGAACGGCGGCGCAGCCACAGGATTTGCGGCCGGCATGAATGCGGACACCGTATGGACGATGTGTGCGTATACCAGCGTCGTCGCCGAATACGGATTGATCGGCCTGGTTCTGCTGGTCATCGCTTCCATAGTTTCCATGACGCGTGTCTTCGATACGGCAGCTGCCGAGCATGGTGTTTGGAGCAAGACTGTTATCTGCTGGCTTGTCCTGATCGTGTACCTGTATATCCAGTGCGAGAACTATGCGTTCGCCGCGCTGCCATTGTTTATCTTCGCGGCAAGCAAGCTGCGCAAGTAACCATATTTGACGGGTGCAGTGTCACGGCCCGTTCGGACCGCAGCTCCTCGATACTTATATGCAAGACGGCAGTCGATGGCCGTCTATGCTGGATGAAGTGATCTGAAGTGATTTACAAGCTGCGGATTCGCGAGCCGAACGGCCATAGCGCTAGTTTTGGCCATCTTGAACGATTGAATGCCGAACGGAATGCCAATGATGGTGACGCAGTTCAGCAGGCCGGCAAGTATGTAGCCAATCGCCATCCATATGCCAGCCAACACAAGCCATACGATATTGGCCAGAACCGATCCCATACCGCCGCCATACACCACGGTTTTGCCGAACGGGGTCAGCGTTAAATCAGCCATTTTGAACGCCTGCACTCCCAGTGGAATGCCGATGAGGGTGACGCACAGCACCAGCCCTATAACGGCCCAGCCCGCAGCCAGAAACAGACCACCCAAAATCAGCCACAGAATATTGCCAATAAGTCGCATACGCACATGATGCTGACGTGCCGTGTGATATGACCTGATTTTTGTTCCGCATTTCCTCTAACTCGATGGGAGATGATGGAACCATGGCAAAGGGCACTCGATACACTCCGGAGTTCCGGGCGAAGGCCGTCAGGTTGCTGACGGAGTCCAGGTCGTCGTATTCGTCGGAGACGAAGGCGATCGAACAGGTCTCCAAGGATCTGGGGATAGCGCCGGAATCACTGCGGCGTTGGCGCAACCAGTCGGACGCGACGGCCGCCGCGGAGACGAAGCAGTCCGCGCAGGAGGCGATGGCGGAGTTGAAGCGGCTGCGGGCGGAGAACACGGAATTGCGCCGGGCGAACGAGATATTGACGACGGCGTCGGCTTTTTTCGCGGCCAGGCTCGACCCGACACGGCGTTGATGGCCGCGTACATCGACGAATACAGGAACCGTTTCAAGGTCGGGCCGATCTGCAGGGTCCTGTCCGAAGCGCTGGACTGCGGTTTCCTCACGCCGCGCGGCTACCGCATGTTCAGGTCAAGGCCCGTCAGCCGCATGCGGGCGCGTCACGAGGCGCTGGCCCGCGACGTCATGGACATCCATGCCGGCGGGTTCTCCGCCGTGTACGGATACCGCAAGGTGTGGCATGAGCCCATCGGCAAGGGCTGGGATCCCGGGGAAGTGGGCCGCGACCAGGTGATGAACATCATGCGCGGACTCGGCATACAGGGCGTCAGGCGTGGAAAGACGCCCGTCACCACCAAGCCCGTGAAGGGCACGGGCGGCGGGCCCGACCCGGTGGACCGCAAGTTCGAGGCCGAGGCGCCGAACCGGCTGCACGTGGCCGGCATCACCTACGTGCGCATGGTCGACGGGCGCTTCGCATATGCCGCATTCGTCACCGACGTGTTCGCCAGGCGGATCGTGGGCTGGGCGCGCGCCACCACCATGAACACGGAGGAGCTGCCCCCGCAGGCGTTGGGGCAGGCGATCGCGTGGGCCGCGTCGCATGGCGGGACCGACGGTCTCGTCCACCACAGCGATCATGGCGTGCAGTGCATCAGCACGGTGTACGCCACCAGGGTGATGGAATATGGCATGCTGCCGTCGACCGGCACGGTCGGCGACTCCTACGACAACGCCATGGCCGAATCCGTCAACGGCGCGTACAAGACCGAGCTCGTCTGGCGGCGCAAGCCCTTCCATGATCTGAAGGACCTGGAGCTGGCGACGTTCCGGTGGGTCTCGTGGTGGAACTCGAAACGGCCGCACCGGTCCCTGGGCTACAGGACACCGGAAGCGGTGGAAACCGAGTATTATACGAATCAAGCGGCGCAAGCCGCCTCACTATAAAGGCGGAACAAAAACCAGGCCACTTCACACAGAACTCAAGCAAGGTTAGGACTGAGGATAGCAGAGCTTGCATTGAATTCTGACAATGCTTTCTTTCCGGGAGTTTGTGCTTGCGTCGGGGGGGGTGTTCCTATGTTTTTGTCAACTCCTTGGGGAGTTGACGTGTCGGGATTCCGGTTGGCTGTCGTGGGCGCGCTTCGCCCTGCCGGTGGCGTCCGGCGTCCTTTCCCGTGTGGCCCGGTTCAGGCTACGAGGGCTGGTTCCTGGTAGAGGGTTCCGTTTTTGAGCATGCTGTAGATCACGTCGCAGCGCCGACGCGCGAGGCAGATGATGGCGGCGTTGTGGTGTTTGCCCTGTTCGCGTTTGCGCTTGTAATAGGCCACGGAGGGCGGGTGTTTGGTGGATGCGACGAACGCGGTCTGCCACAGCGCGTTCTTGAGGCGTTTGTTGCCCCGCCTGGAGGGCCGTTCGCCTTTGATGCTGGTGCCGGATTGGCCGGTGACGGGCGATATGCCCGCGTAGGCGGCCAGATGGGCGGACGATTTGAAGTTGGCGATGTCGCCGCCGATGCCGAGCAGGATGTTGCTTGCGGTCCTGACGCCTATCCCGGGCATCGACGTCAGGACCCGTGAGAAGAGGGTGGTCCTCCAGGAGCTTCTCGACCTGGTCGGCCGACCTCGCGCCGCCGGTCCCTGATCGTCTTGATGTCGTGGGCGATGGAGGGGATGATGGTCTCGGCCATGAGGGTGCCGGGCACGGTGACGGTCTGCTCGCCGATCGCCTTGAACATGTCGTCGATGATGCGGCCGGCGCGAAGCCCGTTGGACTTGGCCCAGTCTGTGTTTTAGCAAGTTGGCGTCCGCTTTGTGAGCGGTGTTTTTCCGCAGTGTAGGCAGCGGGTTTTCCGCAGGGTGTGCGGTATCGGCCGCTGCCTGTCTGCGTTGTGTTGGTTATTTGGTCATGAGGGCGTGTTCGCTTCGGTAGGAGCGGCCCTCGAATCTGATGAGCCGTCCGTGGTGGACGGTGCGGTCGATGAGGGCGGCGGCCATGTTCTTGTCGCCGAGCACGCGTCCCCATCCGCTGAATTCGATGTTGGTGGTGTAGATGATGCTCCTTGTCTCGTAGGAATCGGAAATGATCTGGAAGAGGAGCCTGCTGCCCTCCTCGTCTATGGGCAGGTAGCCGAACTCGTCGATGATGAGAAGTCGGGCCTTGCCGATGCTCGCGAGTTCCCGGTCGAGCCGGTTCTCCTGCTGGGCGCGGCGCAGACGCATGAGCAGTCCGGTCGCGGTGAAGAAGCGCACCGGGACGCCCCGCTCGCAGGCGAGCCGTCCGATCGCGATGGCCAGGTGGCTCTTGCCGGTGCCGACGGGCCCGTAGAGCACGAGGTCCTCGCATCCGGCGACGAAGTCGAGGTTCTCGAGCTGCGCGCGCCCCCAGTCGGCGGGCATCTTCAGGTTGGTCCAGTCATAGCCGTCGAGGGTCTTGTCGGCGGGGAAGCCGGCCTGTTTGAGCAGGCGCAGGCGTTTGGATCGCTCGCGCGAGTCGAGTTCGGCCGTGAACCATCGTTCGATGAAGTCGAGCTGGTTGGGCGTGGCCTCGGCGAGCGTGCCGGCGAGCACGCTGCGTGTCAGGGTCAGGCTGCGGCTCATCTTCAGGATGCGTTCGCTTTTCTCGGTCGTGGACGCGCGCCTGCGTCGGGTCTCCGGGATCACCGGATCGGGTCTGACGCTCACCGTTCTTCCCCTCCGTCGTCCGTGCCGGTGATGAACCGGTCGTAGCCGCTCAGGTCGGGCTCCTCGATCCCGCCGGGGTATTCCCACTCGCCGTCGCGCATGCGCAACGCGATCGGGGTGAGCGAGTCCGCGTGCAGGCCCATGTCCCTGTTCGAGCGCAGGATCTCGCCGCACGCCTGCATCGCGGGATCGAACCCGGCCGCCCGGCACGCGTCCCCGATCGCTTTGAGGCTCTCCCTCAACGTCTTTTCGTCCATGGAATCAA